>Ga0209810_1000427_pt1 | contig 94687 bp, 75 predicted proteins | sample Coa_R1_7_FD_187159 | JGI IMG/M metagenome (GOLD analysis project Ga0209810, IMG submission 187159) | Surface soil microbial communities from Centralia Pennsylvania, which are recovering from an underground coalmine fire - Coalmine... | ecosystem: Environmental > Terrestrial > Soil > Unclassified... | reverse complement strand
TGCAGCCCTCGGCGGGCGCGCATGGCGAATTGACGGGCCTCATGCTCATCAAAGCCTATCACGAGAGCCAGGGTCAGGGACATCGCAACCTTGTGCTTATTCCCGATAACGCGCACGGCACCAACCCTGCCAGCGCCACGCTGGCCGACTACAGGACGGTCGAGATCAAGACCAATCCTGCCACCGGGGGCATTGAGATGGGCCACCTGCGCGCCATCCTGGATGAGTACGGGCCGAACGTCGCGGCCATCATGATGACCAACCCGAACACGCTGGGCCTCTTCGACAGCAACATCGTTGAGATCGCGCAGATGGTTCACGAGGCTGGCGGCCAGCTCTATTACGACGGCGCGAACGCCAACGCCGTTATGGGCATCACGCGCCCCGGCGATATGGGCTTTGATGTGGTGCATTTCAACCTGCACAAGACGACCAGCACCCCGCATGGCGGCGGTGGTCCCGGCGCCGGTCCCATCGGCGTCAAAGAGCATCTCGTGCCGTTCCTGCCGGGTCCGCTGCCCGCGAAGGGCGAGCAGGGCTACTACTGGGAAAGTCCCGGCCCGCAGTCCATCGGCAAGGTGCGCGCCAATATGGGTAACTTCGGCGTCCTTGTGCGCGCCTATACCTACATTCGCACCTACGGCCCCGAAGGGCTGCTGCACGTCTCGCAGAGCGCCATCCTCAACGCCAACTACCTGCGGCAGAAGCTGTCGGAAGACTACGAGATCGCCTTCCCGCTGATGTGCCAGCACGAATTCGTCGCTACCGCCGAGCGACAGAAGGAGGAGAGCGGCGTCACCGCCCTCGACATCGCCAAGCGCCTGCTCGACTTCGGCATGTACGCCCCGACCATCTACTTTCCGCTCATCGTGCATGAAGCCATGATGATCGAGCCGACGGAGACGGAGACGCGCGAGACCCTCGACTACTTCGTCGATGTCATGCACCGGATCGCTGAAGAGGCGCGTACCAACCCCGAAGTCGTCAAAACGGCCCCGCACACCACGCCCGTCGGCAGGCTCGATCAGGCTCTGGCTGCCCGCAAACCCAACCTGCGCTGGCAGCCTGGTCAGGAAGTGACGCATTAATATGCGCTTTCCACAGGCGCACGATCAATCGGCGCCTGTGGAAGTACAGGTTACTTTTGAGGATGAGCATGCAGAAAGAGCGAGAAAGCATGACAGCCGCAGCGCAGCTGGAGAGCAGCCAGAAGCCCGTAACGGAGCGCGTGCGTGATTACGCCTATTACCGTGAGGTCTTTCGCGGGCGGCGCATGCCCTTTGCCTTTGTTGATCTGGATGCGCTGGATGAGAATATCCGGCAGATCGCTGCGCGGGCGCGGGGGAAACGGGTGCGGCTGGCCTCGAAGTCGCTGCGCTGCGTGGCGATGCTGCGGCGCATTCTGGCTGCCGATGCCTGCTTTCAGGGCATCATGTCCTACGCGGCGCGCGAGGCGGTCTATCTCGCCTCACAGGGCTTCGACGATCTGCTGCTCGGCTATCCATGCTGGCACAGAGAAGATATCGCCGAGGTGGCGCAGGCAACGCTGGGGGGCGCGCATATTACGCTGATGGTGGACAGCGCGGCTCACGTAGAGCAGATTGAGGCGGTGGCGAGCGAGTGCGGGGTGCGCCTGCCGCTCTGCCTGGATATGGACATGTCGCTGGACGTTCCCGGCCTGCATTTCGGCGTCTGGCGCTCGCCCCTGCGCGCGGTGGAGCAGGCGCGACCGCTGATCGAACGTATCGTCCAATCTGAGCATGTCTGGCTGGATGGCGTAATGGGCTATGAGGCGCAGATCGCCGGTGTGGGCGACGCTTACCCCGGCCAGGCGGCGAAAAACGCGCTGGTGCGCCAGCTCAAACGCCGTTCGGCCCGCGAGGTAGCGCGCAGGCGGGCGGCGCTGGTCGAACTCGCCCGGTCGTATGGCCTCACGTTGCGCTTCGTCAACGGCGGCGGCACGGGCAGCATGATAACGACGGGCGCGGAAGCGGTCGTGACCGAGATCACCGTCGGCTCTGGCTTCTATTCCCCGGCCCTCTTCGACAACTACATCGAGTTTCGCTACCTGCCTGCCGCCGGGTACGCCATTGAGATCGTGCGCCAGCCTGCCCCCACCATCTATACCTGCCTGGGCGGCGGCTACACGGCTTCCGGCGCGGCGGGGGCGGATAAGCTGCCGAAGCCCTACCTGCCGCGCGGCGCGCATCTGCTGCCGCTGGAAGGGGCGGGCGAGGTGCAGACGCCCATCCGGTACAACGGCCCGCTCGCGCTCAATCCGGGCGATCCCATCTTCATGCGCCACGCCAAAGCCGGCGAACTCTGCGAACGCTTTCCCACCTTGCTGCTCGTTTCCAACGGCGCCATCATCGACGAGGTGCCAACCTATCGCGGCGACGGGCAGTGTTTTCTGTGAGAATCATCGGGAGGAGGATGTTCATGGCAAGCCAGAAGAAGACGTGGTCGAACTGGTCCGGGTCGGTGCGCTGCGAGCCGAGAGAGATAGTGAGGCCGCAGAGCGTGGAGGAGCTGGCGCGGCTGATCGGCAGGTACGGACGCGAGGGGAGGCACGTGCGCGTCTTCGGCTCCGGCCACTCGTTTACGCCGCTGGTGCAGAGCGACGACGTACTGGTGTCGCTGGACGGCGTGCAGGGTATCGAGGCCGTTGATAAGGAGGGCGGCACGGCGACGGTGCTGGGCGGAACATGGCTGCGCCACCTGGGCAACGCGCTGCTGGAACAGGGGCTGGCGCAGGAGAATCTGGGCGATATCGACGAGCAGAGCATAGCAGGGGCCATCAGCACGGGAACGCACGGCACCGGAGTGCGCTACGGCTCGCTGGCAACGCAGGTGGAAGGATTGACGCTGGTGACGACCACTGGCGACCTGCTGGAATGCTCGGCGGAACAGAATCCTGATATTTTCAAGGCGGCGCAGGTCTCGCTGGGCGCGCTGGGCGTAATCGCGAAGGTGCGGCTGCGCGTGGTCCCGGCGAAACGCCTGCACTTCGTCGCTCGCCGCGAGCGGCTGGCCGACTGTCTCGCCAATCTGGAACGCTACAAGCGCGAGAACAGCCACTTTGAGTTCTTCTGGTTCCCCTACAGTGAGTGGGTGCAGGCCAAGTTTCTGAATGAGACGGAGGCGAAGGCCAACGCGGGCGGCTTCTGGAGCAATTTCAACCAGATTGTGCTGGAAAACGGCCTCTTCGGCCTGCTTTCTGAGTGCAGCCGCCTGCTGCCGCGCGCGGCGAAGACGATCAGCCAGATTTCGGCGGCGGGCATTTCTTCGGTTGACGAGGTGGATTACAGCCATCGCGTCTATGCCACGCCGAGGGCCGTGCGCTTTCAGGAGATGGAGTACAACGTCCCCGCCCAGGATGGGCCAACGGTGCTGAAGGAGATCCGGGAGTGCATCGAGCGCGAGCAGTTTGCCGTCCAGTTTCCGGTAGAGTGCCGCTTTGTCCACTCCGATGATATCTGGCTCAGCCCGGCCTACGAGCGCGACTCGTGCTATCTCGCGGTACATATGTACCGGGGCATGCCCTACCAGTCCTACTTCCAGCATATCGAGGAGATTTTCCGCCGCTATCAGGGCCGCCCGCACTGGGGCAAGATGCACACGCGCACAGCACAGGAACTGGCGCAACTCTACCCGCGCTGGCACGATTTCCGCCGCGTGCGCGCCGCCCTCGACCCGCAGGGCCTCTTCCTCAACGACTACCTGCGCCAGTTATTTGATGCCGACGAACCGGTACCCGCTACCAGCGCAGGCGAACAGCAAACCGCCACAGAACAGGGAGGTCTTTGATGAGCGATATCCCTTCTTCCACCCCTTCACCTGCCGACTCCGGCGCGGATGATGCGATGCCGGTAAAGATAACGGGACTGAAACGCGGCTCGCTGGACCTGCGCCACGCGGTAGTCATCTCGGTGGCGGTGATGTCACCGGCGGCCTCGATTTTCTTCAACACGATTCCGCAGGCGGGGCTGGTGGGGGCGGCTGTGCCCTTGTGCTACGTCGTTGGCTTCGTGGTGGCCCTGTTGATGGCGAACCAGTATAGCGAGATGTCGCGGGAACTGCCCTCCAGCGGCTCTGCCTACACCTTTGTGGTAGAGGGGATCGGGCCGCGCTGGGGCTTTCTGACAGCGTGGCTGGGCCTCATCGCCATCGCGCTGGGCGTGCCATACTCCTTTATTTTGATGAGCGCCAATTTGCAGGTGCTGGTGCAGCGTTGGGTTGGCCTCAATCTGCACTGGAGCTTCTGGTTTGTCGCCGCTATCGGCATTATCTTCGCTCTCTGTTACATCGGCACGCGGCAATCGCTGAGCGTTGACATGACGCTACTGGCCTTTGAAATGGGCATCTGCCTGGTGCTGGCGCTGATCGTCCTTGTCAGCGCGGGGACGCATGGCGGGCTGAGCGCCGAGCCGTTCAACCCCGCCGAGGTGCCGCCGGGCGGCGATCTGACGGTGGGCATCGTACTGGGCGTCCTCAGCTTCATCGGCTTCGAGACGGCGGCGACGCTGGGTGAGGAGACGCGCAACCCGCATCGCAACATTCCCCGCGCCGTCTTCGGCTCCATGGTCGTCGTCGGCCTCTTCTACGTGCTGATGGCCTACATCGCCACCATTGGCTACGGCATCAACCATATGGCAACAGGCTATGCCAGCGACCTCGCGCCGTTCGATACCATCGGTCGGCGTTTTGGCGGCGGCGTGCTGGCCTCGCTGCTCGACGTGGCGGGCATCCTCTCGTTTTTCGGCGCCGCCCTCGCCATCGTCAACGGCGGCGCGCGCATCCTCTACACCGTCGGCGTGGATGGCCTGCTGCCGCGCTGGACTGCCATCCTGCATCCGACGCGGCGCACGCCCATCGGTGCCATCACCGGCCTGTGCCTGCTCGGCCTCGTCTCCGGCATCGCCCTCGGCCTTGCCTTCACCCCGACTGGCGCCTTTAGCTTCCTGGGAACGCTCGACGCGCTCTTTGTCATCCTCATCTACGCCCTGGTCAACGTGGCCTGCATCCGTTTCTTCTGGCGGCTCGATGCAGCGCACAGAGGCCTGAAGGCCATCCTGCTGCACATCGTCTTCCCCGTCCTCAGCACGCTGATCATCGCCGCCATCTTCCTCGCTGCCGTCCTCTCGCCCGGCCCCGGCCCTCTCGCCTTCATCCCCTATGTCGTCGGAGTCTGGATCGTGCTGGGCGTAGGTATCGTACTCGCCCTGCGTAGCAAATTCGGCAAAAGCTCCATAACCTCGTGAAGCCGATGGGGGCGAACCAGGCCAGCCCCCATTCCAACGGATGCTATCGTGATCGCGCTCAATCAACCCCAGGGGGTACACCAGCAGAGCAGAGGGTAGGGGAGACGCTGGCCGTCGCCCTGGTTCCCGTCTCTCCTCTCCCCATGCTCATAGCTTGCAGACACCTCTGGTTCTGTCTGGCATCCTGCTGTCTCCTTTCTGGTTGCCCCTGACGTATTCCATAGGATGCATGTCGCCAGATTGATGTCGGCGAGTTCTTGCCAGAAATGCACCCATTCTGTTCTGATCTTGCATCTCTTAGAGAGAAGGGCTTGGCGAACCTTGATAAATGAGGCAGGATTGCCCGCAAGGTTCATAGAGGTCCTTGAAGCAATACATCGAGCAGAAAGAGACGCACGTGGCAGTATGAGCATCGTAGAGATAGAGAACGAGGATAGAAAAAATACGGGGCGGGTGGGGAAACACAGCAAAACGGGGCTTCCCGCACGCTACCTGCTTCCCAGCGGGAACGATTCAGAATCAGAATCAGAAGAGACACTGCTGGCAACGCATGGGCGCACATTTCACTTTGCGGCGCGTTTTCTCCCGCCGCCGCAGCGCCGACAGGTGATCGTCCTCTATGCCTTTTTCCGCATTCTGGATGATCTCGTCGATAAGCCGCCGCAGGGGCGTAGCGTCGAGGATATCCGTGACGAACTGGCGGCATGGAAAGGCTGGTTTGGAGCGGGTTATCCTTTTCCCGCGCCGCGCGAACCTCTGGGAACGCACCTGGCCGCCCTGCTGGCCGAATGCCCCATCTCTGTAGCTATCTTCTCCGATTTTCTCGATGGCCTCAGCGGCGATCTGGAACCGCGAGAGATGCGCGATTTTCAGGAACTCCATCATTATTGCTATTGCGTTGCGGGAACGGTGGGGCTGGCGATGGCCCATGTGCTGGGCGCTACCTCGCGGCAGGCGCTCCTCGCCGCGCAAAACCTGGGAATCGCCATGCAATTAACCAATATTTTGCGCGATGTCGGCGGTGATCTTGCCTGCGGGCGCCTCTACCTGCCGCAGGAGGAACTGACTCGTTTCGGCAGTTCGCGCGACCATCTCATCCAGCTCTACCGCGGGCAGCGCGGGCCAGATGAACGCTTTCGGGCCTTGATGCGCTACCAGATCGCGCGCGCGCATCGCTACTACATGAGTGGCATGTCGGGCATCTGGCTGCTGCCTCGCAGAAGCCGCCTGCCCATTCTCATCGCGGGTCGGCTGTATCGCCGTATTCTGACGGCCATCGAGCATCAGCAATACGACGTTCTGCGTTCGCGGGCGGCAACCAGTTTCCCCGAGAAGTTGCGTGAAGCCGCCATCGCCTTTATGCTCGCCCGGCTCTGGCATTATGGTGAGGCAGAGGTCTCCTCAGAAAAGGAGGCGTGGCTTGAAGAAGACTGACATGCCGACCCTTTTGCTGGCTCCGCTGCTGTGCGCGCAGACGTTGCTGGCGTCGCGCGTCGTCTGGCGTCTGCTGCGCAGCGCCGGTGGAGCGCGCATCACGGCTGAAGAGGCGCGGCACGCGAGCGGAGAGCAGGTATCTGTAATCGTACCGGTACTCAACGAGCGCCAGCGTCTTGCTCCCTGCTTGCAGGGGCTGATCGCTCAGGGGCCGGAGGTGGCCGAAATCGTCGTAGTGGATGGCGGTTCAGACGATGGAACGCAGCAACTGGTCTCTCTGTACACGCAGCGCGACTCGCGCGTGCGCCTGGTGGAGACCGGCCCCATTCCGGCAAACTGGAACGGCAAAGCCTGGGGCTTACAGGTAGGACTGCGCTCCGCCTCCTCATGCTGGATACTCACCATCGATGCCGATGTGCGCCCCGCCCCTCTGCTCGCGCGCTCCCTGCTGGGCCGCGCAAAATGCGCAGGCCTGGTCGCTCTGAGCATCGCTACCCTGCAGGAGATAGACACGGTCGCGGAAGCATTGCTGCATCCCTCCCTGCTGACAACGCTCGTCTACCGCTTCGGCATACCGGGCAAGAGCTATGCGCAGGTCAATGCGGTGCAGGCCAACGGGCAGTGCTTCCTGTTCAGGCGCGAGCCGCTGGAAGCTTGCGGCGGCTTTCAGGCGGCCTACAACTCCATCTGTGAAGATGTCACCATGGCGCGCACGCTGGTGGCTCGCGGCTACCCCGTTGGCTTCTACGAGGCGGGCGAGCTGGTGAGTGTCAAAATGTATGTCGGCTGGCGCGACGCCTGGCGGAACTGGAGTCGCTCGCTGCCAATGCGCGACCACTTCTCTGGCCTCAACACCCTGCTCGGCTGGCTCGAAGTGCTGCTGGTGCAGGCGCTGCCGCTGCCGCTCCTGCTCGTCCTCTGGTTGCTGAGGAAGCGGCAGAACTGGTTTTTCAGGCTCAACGGCGTGCTGCTGGCTGTACGTCTCGGCGTCCTCTGCGGCACGGCGCGCGCCTATCGCCGCCGTCCCTGGTCCTACTGGCTCTCGCCGCTCTGTGATCTGCCGGTCGCTCTCCAGCTGGGAAAGAGCGCGCTGCAACGGCGCCATGTCTGGCGTGGGCGCATTCTCGTTCGTGGAGGTTCGCAATGAGAACAGTAAAAATCCTCTTCTCCTGTCACCTGGCAGCCCTGCTCTTTGGCCTCGGTGGCCTCTTGATCGCGCTGCCGCATCCCGAACTGTGGGATAAGAGTCCTTTCGCGGTCGAAGTCTTCAATTTCGGCATTCACTATGCCGGATCGCTGCACATCCTTTTCGGCGCCGCTGCCGTCCTGCTCTTTGGCCTGCTCTTCGTGGGCGCGCGCAAAACGCTCATCTTCTTCGTAGTGGCGACTACCATACCTCTAGGCATGGAGTTACTGGGAACCAGTACGGGCATTCCGTTCGGGCCATATGCCTATACGGATTTTCTCGGCTTCAAAATTGCCGACCTGGTACCCTATTCTATCCCGCTCTCCTGGTTCTACATGGGCTTTGTCTCGTTCATGCTGGCAAGCGTCATCGTCGCCCATCTTCGCTGGCGCCATCGTTCGGCCTGGTCGCTGGCGCTGGGCGTCTACTTTTTGACGGCCTGGGATCTCTCCCTGGACCCGGCAATGGCCAGCCAGCGCCTGCCCATCCATTTCTGGCTCTGGTACCAGAGCGGCCCCTACTTTGGCATGCCCATCAGCAATCTCGTCGGCTGGTCGCTGACCGGCCTGGTCTACATGGGCATCAGCCGCCTGCTCTGGGGCGCAAACCTGGATGTCCGGCGTCTCGCGCCCTGGTTCCTTTTCGGCATGTACGCGGCAAATACCGGCTTCGCCATTGCCCTGAACCTGAGCGCCGGTCTGTGGCCGCCCGTCCTCATCGCCATCCTCTTCGGCCTCTTGCCCGCCTCGCTGGTTCTCTTCTTAAAGCCTGCCGACACAAAGCAGGCCGCGCGAGCAGGCAACGATTCGATCGTGAAGCGCATCTCGTGGTTCAGCATCTCCACAGCCAGCAACGCGCTCAGCCGGGGCAGGGTGCAGCTTGTCGTCGAAGGGCTGGAACACGTACCGACCTGCGGGCCGGTAATGATCGTAGCGCGCCACTTTCACCACCTCTATGACGGCTGCGTCCTGCTGCACGCCGTCCCGCGCCGCCTGCACATCCTCGTCGCCCTGGACTGGATCAGGAAACGCTGGCAGCGTCCGGTGATGGAATGGGCCTGCGCAGCCGTTGAGTGGCCCGCCTTGCTGCGCCTTGAGCGGCTCGGCGCGGGAACGGAGGCGGCAAAGGGCAGCGTTTATTCACGCGGCGAGTTCAGACGCTATCTACGGCGGGCAGTCACTGACGCAATACGCCTGCTGCGCAACGGCGAGGTTCTCGTCGTCTTTCCAGAGGCATATCCCAACATCGACCCGGAGACCTCGCCGAAAAAGGACGACGAGGCCTTCCTTCCCTTCCGGCCCGGCTTCGCAAAGCTGGTAGAGCTGGCTGAGAAAGATGGCCGCACCGGCGTCGCCCTCGTCCCGGCGGGTTTGACCTATCTCCGGGACGGAGAGTGGCAGGTCACGCTGCGCTTTGGCCCCCCGCTCTTCCGCCGCGATTACAGCAGTACAGCAGAGACGGTACAGGCGCTGGAAGCGCAGGTACGCGCCCTCTCCGCTCTGGTTGACGCGCCTGTACCCGGCGCTACTCAGGAGGTTCTTCATTCATGACGCAGATACATACCGATAACATCGTTACCACATCCGCCCCCGCTTCGAGCCAGAAGCGGGTCATTGTGATCGGCGGTGGCTTCGGCGGGCTGGCGACCGCCATTCGTTTGCAGGCAGCCGGGCATGCTGTCACGCTGGTGGAAGCGCGCGAACGCCTGGGGGGTCGCGCCTATCAACTCAAAGACAACGGTTTCACCTTCGACATGGGGCCGACGCTGTTGACCGCGCCGCATCTGCTGGAAGACCTCTGGGCCAGCGCCGGGCGCAGCCTGAAGGATGACGTACCGCTCGTGCCGCTGCACCCGTTTTATCGCATCTACTTTCGCGACGGTCGCTGGTTCGATTATCACGGCAACGCCGCCGGGGATGAGGCGGAGATCGCGAAATTCGAGCCGCGTGATGTCGCCGCCTATCGCGCTTTTCTGGCCGATACGCAGCGCATCTACGAGCGCGCCTTCGCCGATCTGGCGGCGCAACCTTTTCTCACCACCGGCTCCTTCCTGCGCGTCGCGCCCGAACTCATACGGCTGAGGGCGCAGCGCAGCGTCTATGCCTTTGTCGCGCGCTACTTTCGCCATCCATACCTGCGTATGGTTTTCTCGTTTCACCCGCTCTTCATCGGCGGCAATCCCTTTCGCGCCAGCGCCATCTATAGCATCGTGCCTTACCTGGAACGGCTGGGTGGCGTGCATTTCATCATGGGCGGTATGTACACCCTGGTGGAGGCGATGGAGCGTCTGTTCCGGGCGGCAGGCGGTGAAGTGCGCTGCGGCGTGCCTGTCGAGCAATTGCTCCTCAAAGAACGTCGGGCGGCGGGCGTGCGACTGGCGGACGGCACCACGCTGGCGGCAGAAGCCGTAATCGCCAACAGCGATGTTGCCTCTACCCTGCTCACGCTGCTGCCGGAGCCGTACCGCTCTCAGCCGGAGGCGGCCCGCATGAAACGCTACCGCTACTCCATGAGCTGCTTCATGCTCTACCTGGGACTCAAGCGGCAATATCCGCAACTGCGCCATCATACGATCTTTATGCCCGACCGCTATAAGGAACTGATTTCTGAAATCTTCGACGGTCAGGGGCTGCCGCGCGACCTGGCGCTCTACCTGCACGCCCCCACCAGGACCGACCCATCGATGGCTCCGGCGGGCGGCGAAAGTCTGTACGTGCTTGCCCCCGTTCCCAACCTTGCGCATGGCGTTGACTGGACGCGCGAAACGCCCGCGTTCCGCGACCGCATTATCCGCTTCCTTGAACAGGAGGGTGGCCTGCAAGGGCTGGAAGCGAGTATTGTGAGCGAACACAGCTTCACGCCGCTCGATTTTGCTTCCGAGTTGCGCAGCCATCTGGGGGCAGCGTTTTCCATCGAGCCAACCCTCTTCCAGTCTGCCTGCTTCCGACCGCATAATCGTGCCGATAGCATCGACAAACTCTACTTCGTCGGTGCAGGAACCCATCCCGGCGCCGGCATCCCCGGCGTACTGCTCTCGGCAGCCATCACCAGCCGCCTGGTCATGCATGATCTGGCGCGAATACCATCTTAGTGGCGCCTGAGAAAAATACCTGTTATACTCTTTTGTGGGTGGAGCGCATCCCCGGCTGAGGCTATTCGGCTTTCCACCGTCTCACCTCGCCGGTTTCTTACGCGAAGATACGCCAGTCTATCCATTGGCAACAGTGTTCTGACTTGAAAAAGGAGGAAGGTATTTATGGCTGCGAAAGCGGAACGTCATGCGACGGCCCACTGGCAGGGGAATCTGCCGCAGGGGAGCGGTACCGTCAGTTTTGGTAGTGGCGCCATTAGCGAGCAAAAGTTGAGCTGGGCTGCGCGCACAGAGGCGCCAGGCGGATTGACCAGCCCGGAGGAGCTGCTGGCGGGGGCGCAGGCCGGGTGCTATGCGATGGCCTTCGCGCACGCCCTGGCCCAGAACGGCACGCCCGCCCAGAGCCTGACCGTCAACACCACCTGCACCTTTGCCCCCCAGCCTGCGGGCGGCTACAAGGTCAGCGATATGGAAATCAACGTCACCGGGAATGTGCCGGGGCTGGACGAGACGAAATTTGAACAACTGGCCAGACAGGCGGAGCAGGGCTGCCCCGTCACCAACGCCATTCGCAACAACGTCAATATCCACCTCAACGCCCACCTCGCGCAGTAGCATGTCTCCAGACAGTGAAGAGGGTGCCAGCACGGAGGCCCGCTCCGCCCTGGCACCCTCTTTTACCCTGGCCTGGCTCACACTTTGGCCCGGGATCGCTCTTTAAGCTCATCAAAAATGCATAGTACATTGGTACTTTTCTATCCTCTCTGTTGCTGGCCTTCTGCTCAACCGTTTAGGAGAGTAGAAGCAAAAGATTGCCCTTGAGAAAAACTATCTCTTAGCCGAAAAAAGGAAGATAGAGAGAACGTGAAGCTATTTCTCATTGTATTGTCCGGTCGTAAGGGAGGAACCAGACATGCTTGAAGTTTTACCGCAGATTCCAAAAATGCAGGCGTCTTATATACTTGGTAAGCCGCTTGCCCTGCCGCTTAATCTCACTATCAGCGTAAGCTATCGCTGTAACTCTCGTTGTAAAACCTGCAATGTCTGGCAGCGGCCCAACGATGATTTTACGCTAGAAGAATACGATAAGACCTTTGCCTCGATCGGTCGCGCCCCGTACTGGTTTACCTTCAGCGGCGGCGAGCCGACGCTGCGCAAAGACCTGCCGGAGATGGTCGGGCTGGCCTATCGCCACTGCCGACCCGGCATCATCAATATCCCCACCAACGGCATTCAGGATAAGATCATTCCGGGGCGCGTGGAGCAAGTGTTGCAGGCCGCGCCGGGTTCAGAGGTCATTATCAACCTCTCGCTGGACGGCGTGGGCATCAAACATGACATCGTGCGCGGCGTGCGCGGCAACTTCGAGCGCGCCATGCGCACCTACGCCGGGCTGAAGGCGCTCAAGGGTCGCTACAAGAACTTCACTCTGGGTGTCCACACCGTCATCTCCAACTTCAACGTCGACGATTTCGATGAAATCTACGCCTTTGTCACCGGCGAACTCAAGCCCGACCAGTTCATCAGCGAGATTGCCGAGGAGCGCGTCGAACTCGATACCGTCGGCATGGGTATCACGCCGCCGCTGGAGAAGTACAAACCCGTCATTGAGAAGTTGCAGGCGGGCATTCGCCAGGCAGAAACCGATGGCGTCTCGCGCATCACACAGGCGTTCCGCGACCGCTACTATGATATCGTCAAGCGCACGCTGGTAGAGAAGCGGCAGATCATCCCCTGCCTGGCCGGTATCGCCTCCGCGCAGATCGCGCCCAACGGCGATGTCTGGACCTGCTGCATCCGCGCAGAGTCGGTCGGCAACCTGCGCGAGCATAACTATGATTTTGCCTCCGCCTGGAATACCGTCAAAGCCGAGGAGATGCGGCGCAGCATCAAAGCCGGCGAGTGCTATTGCCCGCTCGCCAACGCATCGTATACCAACATGCTCTGCCACGTGCCGACGATGACCAGCGTCGCCCTGGAAGTTGGCCGGGGTACCGTCGCCTCTAAACTCGGCGCGCATTCTGGCGGCAAATCCGCGAAGCTGCGCACCCTGCCCGTCATTCGCCCTGCCGAAGAAGCTGCCAGCGGCAATGGCAACGGGCATCACAATGGACACAGCAATAACGGTCATCAAGCCGCCGCCATCGACGAGCTTGAGGTCGATGTTTCCGTTCCGCAAACGGGTCAATAGTCTGGCTTTTGCCGACCGTCTGCGAAAGGTATGATAAACATTCACTGAAACAGTAGCGTAACCTTGACAATCTCTGAGGAACCTGTCCTTGACATACCTGTATTACTATGGTATCATACTGGTATGAGCAAGAAAACAAATAGGAACCCACAATTTACTGCTTATCTGCCTCAAAAAGTGTTAGAAGCCTTACGGCAAGAGGCACAAAAGCAGCATCGTTCCATGAATGCACAATTAGTCTGGTGTTTAGAGCAGTGTTTAGGGATGGAAGCAGATGCAACTGGTCGAACAACACGTTATCCGCAAAGGTGACAGTCGCTATGAAGCTATAGATCAGGCGGCTTTTGCCTCCAAGAACCTGTACAATGCTGCCAACTATGAGATACGGCAAGCTTTCATCAAAGAGGGCGTCTATCTCAACTATCATGAGATGCATCGGCGTATGAAGTCTCACGACGCCTACAAAGCCTTGCCTGCTAAAGTCTCTCAACAGGTTCTCAGGACGTTGGATAAGAACTGGCAATCCTTTTTCAAAGCCATAGCTCAATGGAGAGAACATCCTGAGAAGTTCTCAGGCCGTCCCTCATTGCCCAGATACAAAGATAAGCAGAAGGGTCGCAACTTGCTTGTTTACACCATTCAAGCTCTCAGCAAACCTGCTCTCCGGCAAGGTTGTATTCAACCATCAGGCTTGCCTATCCGCATCAAAACGGCTCATCAGAACGTCGATCAGGTACGCATCATCCCTCGTCACGGCTTCTACGTGGTGGAAGTGGTCTCTAGCCGTGAGCCGGTACAGGCTGATGTAAACCCGACGCTCTACGCTGGCATCGACATTGGCGTTGATAATCTGGCTACGCTAACCTCAAACAAGAAAGGCTTTGTGCCACATATTGTTAACGGGCGTCCAGTGAAGTCAATCAACCAGTTCTACAACAAGCGCAAAGCGGAACTTGATGAGAAGCTGATGAAAATGGATGCTCGCCGTCGTTGCTCACACCGGCTGGAACGGCTTGCCACCACACGGACACGCCGCATCAATCACTATCTCCACACTGCCAGTCGGCGTATGGTCAATTTGCTCGTTGAAGAGGGCATCGGCACGCTGGTCATTGGCAAGAACCCGAACTGGAAACAGGAAGTGAACATGGGCAAAAGGAACAACCAGCAATTCGTGGCGATTCCTCATGCCCGTTTCATCCAGATGCTGGCTTATAAAGGCGAACTGGTGGGCATTGGCGTCATCATCACCGAAGAGTCCTACACCAGCAAGTGCAGTTTTCTCGATCACGAGCCAATAGGCAAGCACGAAACCTATGCAGGCCAGCGGCTGAAGCGAGGATTGTTCCGAGCTGCTGATGGCCGTCTTCTCAATGCCGATGTCAATGGCAGCGCCAACATCATCAGGAAAGTAGCTCCAAACGCTTTTGCCGATGGGGTAGAGGGCGTGGTAGTTCGCCCGGTGCGCCTTCGCGCATAAACGAAAGCAAGCGGTCAATGGAACGCTAGACGTTTCGGAACTATTGTACTCGCCAGAACCGAACAGGTCAGGCATAAATGGAACGGTGTAGTGAGAACTCGTATATAGTAGGGCCATCCCTTGCGGGTGGCCTGGGGAGCGCAATTCATTGTGTTCCTACGGGTGGCCTGGTGTGAGCCATGAAGACAGAATTATCAGTTGCACGACATAGCGTCGCGGTGGAAGTTGCAATGAAGCTATGCGAACCGGAGCAGGAAGCACAACAAGAACTCGTGGCGGAATCGGGTGAGGGAGAGCAGCGAGAGCAAGGCCGGGAGACGGCTCGTATTCGCGTGCTGGTGGTCGACGACTACGAAGTCGTGCGCCGGGGCGTCTGCATCATCCTCAACGAACAGCATGACTTCGAGGTCATCGGGCAGGCCGCGACGGCCAGTGACGCGCTCGCGCTCGCCCGGCAACTGCGGCCGGACATCGTGCTGCTGGACATTTTTCTGGGTGAGGGCAACGGGCTGGATTTCGCGCAACAGTTGCTGCGGGCCTGCCCGGAAACGAACATGCGCGTGGTCATCCTCACCGGTCACTGTGAGGATGAGAGCCTGTTCCTTGCGCTGCGCATCGGCGTCCACGGCTTCCTGCAAAAGGCGTTGCCCGCCGACGAGCTGCTCTCCTCCCTGCGGGCCATCTACCAGGGCCAGCGCGTCGTGGGCGAGCCGCAGGCGCTCACGCACGTGTTGAACGAGTTCAGCCGTATGGCCAGGGAGCGCGAGCGCCTGCAGCGGGGTCTGAGCGATCAGGAAATCGAACTGGTACGCTTCGCAGCCCGTGGCTGCACCAACAAAGAGATCGCGGCCCTCAAGTTCTGGAGCGAGGTCACGGTCAAGCGCAAGATGCAGGATATCTACCGCAAGCTGCAGGTCGCCGACCGCGCCCAGGCTGTCGCCGAAGCCATGCGCATGGGGTTGATTTAAGATAGTGAATGAAAGGCAGGAAATGTATGACAGAGTGTCCGCAATGTGGAACAGCAAATGAGGACGATGCAAAAAACTGTAAGGGATGCCGCGTCAACCTGTACTGGGCCTTCCAGCATTACGAGGAACTGGCGTCGCTGCGGCAGGCCAACCAGTTGAAGCCCAAACCGGATACAGCGCCCTTCCTGGTCGAGACCAGCAAGCGTATCGACGATGGCCCCACCGCGCCCTGGCTGCGCAGCACCATCAGGAAGTTCGGATTCAAAGCGGCGGGGAAAAAAGTTTCGACTATGTCTGAATAAGCGAGCAAGCAGAGGAGCCAGCCCGCGGGCTGGCTCCTCTGCTTGCTCGCTTATTCTTACCTTCTCGCACCGGCCAGGGGAGCGTTCTGGCTGGCCTGGGTGACGGAAGGCTGATCCATGCCGCCGGCGTTGAACCATTCAGCCGCCAGCAAAATACCTTCGCGCAGGTCTACTTTCGGTTCGTAGCCCAGTTCGCGCCGCGCCTTCTCGACGCTGTGCCGGTTGTCGCTGCCAAACATGAGCGCGCCCAACTGCGTCACAATGGGCTTTGTGCGTGTCAGGGGAGCCACCACCTTCTCCGCGACAATGCTGCCGTAGTAGATGGGCAGGTAGGGCAGGTGCAGTGTGGGCCGCTTGCCGCCGACGGCATCGGCGATGGCATCGAACATCTCCTGCTGTGTCAGCGGGCGGTCGTTGGTGATGTTATAGACGTTGCCGGGCGCGTTCTCATGGTAGGCGGCCAGCATGAAGCCCTGCACCACGTCGGTCACATAGCAGAAGGGCAGCGCGTTATCGCCCTTACCGATAATCAGGCCCTTCCCATCCTTCATCTTCTGTGCCATGCGTCCGAAGTGCAGGCGGTCGCCGGGGCCAAAGAAGGTGCCGGGACGCAAAATAACCGTCTCCACGTTGCTATCGATCATCAGTCGCCGCATCATGCGGTCGCCTTCGGCCTTCGTGATGCTGTACGGGTCGGGGTCGGGCTTCAGCGGGTCTTCCTCCACCATGAAGCGGCCATGACCGAGGCCGTAGACGGTATGGGAACTGGTATGCACGAAGCGGCGCACCCCGGCAGCCTGCGCCGCCTTATAGAGATTTTCCGTGCCGGTCACATTGACCAGCCGGTAATCGGCCAGCGGGCGCCAGACGCCCATCATGCCGGCAAGATGAAAAATTAACTCGACATCTTTCACGGCAGGGCCAAGCGTACTGGCATCCGTAATATCCCCCCGCACCACCTCCACGCCCTGCTCAATCAGCTTATCCGCGTTTTCTACAGGCAGCACCAGGGCGCGAATCTGCTCCCCTCGCTCCTGCAACGCTCGAATCAGGTGTCCGCCGAGCAAGCCGGTGGCCCCGGTAATCAGCACGCGCATAGACGATATTTCCTCCACTTTTCCAGCGTATCCTGTTATTGCATCAATAGACAAGGGATGGGAGCAAACCCATCCCTTATACTATGCAACGTACCGAAGCGCATTGATAGGGACGAATGACCCTGAAGTACCAGTCTTACGTCCTTCCCTTGCCTTCAACATCCTGTTGAAACGCTTCTGGAAGATTTCCCGTGCAACAGGTAGGCAAGGTCAACCTTTATACAGGCAGGTTCCAGCCAGCTTCTAGCGGTGGCCATAGAGGAGAGATGTAGCCATGTTTCAGGCACTTTCTTTTCCCGTTCTTGTTATTCTGTTTGTGGTTTCAGCTATCATTGTCTGGATAGCAGGTATCTATGTTTCTGAAACGACGGACATGATTTCTGATCGCTTCCATATCGGGGAAGCACTTGGCGGGCTGATTATTCTGGGCTTCATCACCAATCTACCAGAGCTTGCCATTGTCGTCAGCGCCTCTATTGCCCATCATATTGATATTGCGACGGGCGATATCCTGGGCGGCATTGCCATGCAGACGCTGGTTCTCGTCGTCGAAGATGTATTCGGTCTGGGGCGCAAAGGCGCGCTGACCTACTATGCTGCCTCTCTCGTACTGGCTCTTGAAGGCGTGCTGGTCGTGGCCGTACTCGTCGTGGCTATTATGGCGACGCAGCTACCCTCATCGCTCATCTTTGTCCGTATTGCCCCTGGTGGCTTTTTCATTGCCGCTATCTGGGTCGTCGGCATCATGCTGATCGACAAAGCGCGTCGCGACTTACCCTGGCAGGAGAAAGGGCAGGCGCCGGGCAGCCAGGCGGGCCTGTCGAAACGTTCAAAGGTGGCGCGGGCGACACACATCAAAGGGATGAGTTTTACCATGATTGTCATTGTCTTCACCATCGCTTCCCTCTTCACCCTGGCTGCCGGGGTTGTACTCGAAGAGACCAGCAATCAGATTGCGATGCACATGGGATGGAGTGGCGTTGTCTTCGCCGCCACCGCGCTTGCCTTCACCACTTCACTGCCCGACCTCTCGACCGGTCTGGCTTCAATCAAAGTTAATGACTATACAATGGCGGTCAGTGATATCATGGGCGGCAATGCCTTCCTGCCCGTCCTCTTTTTTCTGGCAAACCTGCTTTCCGGTGAAGCTGTCCTGCCGCACGCCAACAATACGGATATCTACCTTTCCGGCCTGGGGATTCTGCTCGTCTCCGTCTACCTCTACGGGCTGATCTTTCGCCCTCGCATCTTCAAAATCATCGGCCTCGACTCCCTGACAGTGTTGTTTCTCTATATCATCGGCATCGCCGGACTCTTCTTCGTTGCCAGAGGGAGATAGGGCTGACCTTTTCAGGTAAATGTGCCTTCACTCTTCTCCCATACGTGATACAATAGAGGAAAAGGACAGAGGAGGTCCCTATGCAGCTAGAGAAAGAGCAGCAAGAGAAAGCTGTACAGCCCATTGTCAAAATTCCGCCGCTACCGCCCTGGCCGACATCGAAGGCGGGGCCGCAGGCGACGCCGCCGCCGCCGGGCGAGAGACCCATGCCCACGCGCACCGACCAGATGGTTGAGATCGCCTATGACATGGAGGCCGGCGTGTCCAGTGCCCGCGTCCCCGCGCATACTACGCCCGATGTCACGCTGCCCGGCGCGAGTTCTTACAACCAGCAGGCCGAAGCCGTGGAGAAGCAGCGCAGGGCCGAAAAGCATAAGAAGGCGAAACGATAGGTAATGCGTTCCGGTTACGTGGCAATGACGCCTCTGGCAGCATTCCAGAGAGGGAAAACTACGATGGTCAAGAATATGACGCCGCACAGGACACGGCGGCACGCTCCCGGAGAAAGCACCTACGAGAAATATCTGCGCACGGAAGAATTGCTCTCGCTCCAGAAGCCGGAAGAGCAACTGGCGCACCACGATGAATTGCAGTTTCAGGTCGTCCATCAGGTATTTGAGTTGTGGTGGAAGGAAGCGGCCTTTGAACTGCGCACCATTCGCGCGTTGCTCCAACGCTTCGACCTGCTCAACGCCACGCGGCTGATGCAGCGCGTTATCAAAATCCAGCACCTGATGCTGGACAATATGCGCATGCTGGAAACGATGTCTCCCTGGGACTTTCATGGCTTCCGCCTGGTCCTCGGCGATGGCGCCGGCACCGATTCGCCCGGCTTCCACGCCCTGATGACCCTTTCGCCCCTGCTGTGGGACGATTTTTGCGCCGTGCTGGCACACGAGCAGGTTTCGCTCATCGATATCTACATCCACGCCGACCGCTACCCGCTCCTGCTCGCCTTTGCCGAGGCTCTCACCGACTACGACGAAATTTTCCAGATTTTCCGCGACCAGCACATCAAGCTGGCGAGGCGGATGATCGGCCCCGGCTCGACCGGCACCGGCGGCACTCCCATGCAGGTGCTTGAGCGTACCCTCAACGATTGCTTCTACCCCGACCTCTGGGAAGTACGCAACCAGCTCACAAAGATAGCGGACGAAGAGGGGATGAAATAAAAGGAAACCGGCATATGGCCCGCGTTCGCGAACGCGGGCCATATGCCGGTTTCCTTTTATTTCATCCCCTCTTCCAGAGAAGAGAACAGGTAGCAGTTGAAGCGCACGGCCTGCTGCAGATCGCCGAGGCGGATATGCTCGTTGGGGGCGTGGGCGCCGTTGGCCCAGTAGGTCGGGTTGCCGGGGACGGCGAGGCCGGGAACGCCGACAAAGCGGCGCAGCGCCCCCAGCAGGGGCAATGTCCCGCCCGCGATGGGGTTGATGACCGGCCTCTGTCCGCTATACTCCTGCGCGATCTCTTTCACGCGCTGCACAATCGGCTCCTCCATCGGCGTCACGACGGGCGGCGCGCCGCCGAGGACGCTGAGGCGGACATCGCTGTAGCCCTGCGCATCCAGGTAGGCGCGCAATTTGGCCGCGATATCCTGCGGCTCCTGGTTGGGGACGAGGCGGAAATCGATCTTCGCCATCGCTTTTGCTGGCAGCACGGTTTTGACGCCGGAGCCGGTGTAGCCGCTGAGCAGACCGGCGATATTGCAGGTGGGGGTGAACATCAGCCGCTCGCGCAGGGCCGCGCCGGAGAGATTATCGACGAAGGCATCGACCCGGTAGGCTTCGCGCAGTTCGGCATCCATGTCGGGCTGGTCGGCGATGGCCGCCAGTTGCTGCTCCGAGGGCGGCAGCACGTCATCATAGAAGCCGGGAATGAGGACACGCCCCTCCGGTGTCTTGAGCGAGGCCAGCGCATGCACGAGCCGCCACGCCGGGGCAGGCAGGATGGGGGCCGAACCGGAATGGGCATCGATACCCGCGCCCTCCACGTCAAGCTGCACGTAGAGCAGCCCCTTGGTGCCGAGCAGCAATTCCGGGCGACCGGTGGGGCCGAAATGCGCGCCCTCCCAGAAACAGGCATCGGCCTGGAGCAATGGCGCGTACTGCTCGGCGATGGCCGCGAAATGCGGGCTGCCCACCTCCTCCTCACCCTCGATAATCCAGCGCAGCGTGATCGGCAGTTCGCCCTCAGTTGCGAGCAGCGCGCGAATGGCGGCTAAACGGGCGGAAATCTCCCCCTTGTTGTCGGCGGAGCCGCGCGCAAAAAGCTTGCCCTCGCGCACCGTCGGCTCGAACGGCGGCGTATTCCACAACTCCAGCGGCTCGGCAGGCTGCACATCGTAATGGTTGTAGAGCAGCACGGTGTAGGGACTGCGCCCGCGCAGTTCGCCGTAGATGGCCGTTGGCGCGCCCTCGGCATGCAGTCTCTGCGTGGAGAACCCCGTCTCTTGCAGCAGCCGCTCCACCAGGTCGGCCATCTCCGCCATGCCCAGCCCCTGCGCCGCCACGCTCGGCTGCCGCGTCAATTGCTCCAGCAGGGCCTGCGCCTCGTCAGGATGCGTTTCAAGATAGGTGTTTACGTTAGTTTCTGCCATGCTCTACTCCTGTCCCAACCGCTGCAAGAAGCTGGCGACCGTGCGAATGCCCTTATAAAATTGCGAGAGGGAATATTTCTCGTTGGGGGCGTGCAGGTTGTCGTCGGGCAGGCCGAAGCCCATCATGACGACGGGGACGTTCAGCACGGTATAGAAGAGGGCGGCGATGGGAATGGAGCCGCCTTCGCGCAGGAAGACCGGCTCTCTGCCGTAGACCTCTTGCAGGGCAGCAGCGGCGGCGCGCATGGGCGCGGTATCCACCGGCACCAGCACCGACTCGCCGCCGTGAATGTTGCGCACCGTGATCTGCACTCCCGGCGGGGCCAGTTCATGCACGCGCCGCTCAAAGAGCGCGAACGCTTCCTCCGAGGTTACATCCGGGGGCAGGCGCAGGCTGATCTTGGCCTTTGCCTCGGCGGGAATGACGGTCTTGGCCCCCTCGCCCGTGAAGCCGCCGACGATGCCGTGAACTTCCAGTGTCGGGCGCGCGCCCAGTCGCTCCAGGGCCGGGTACTCGTTCTCGCCCACCAGTTGCGGCACGCCCATCTCTTCCAGCAATGCCTCTTCCGTGTGCAGCGGATCCTCCCGCCAGAAGGCTTCTTCCTCCGCCGTCGGCTTGCGCACGTGGTCATAGAGGCCGGGGATATGAATATGCCCTTCGGCATCCTTCAGCCCGGCAATGATGAGCGCGAGCGCGTGCAGCGGGTTGGGCGCGACCCCGCCGTACATCCCCGAATGCAGGTCTCGCTTTGCCCCGCGCGCCTCGACCTCCGTGTAGACAATGCCGCGCAATCCGTAGACTAGCGCGGGCAGTTCCGGCGAAGGCATGCCGGTATCGCAGATGAAGGCGGCGTCGCAGCGCAGGCGTTCGGGGTAGGCGCGCACGTACTGCTCGATGGACTCGCCGCCGGCCTCCTCCTCTCCCTCGATCAGCACGCGCACGTTGACGGGCAGCCTGCCGTTGACGGTCATTAACGATTCCAGCGCCTTGAAAACGAGCATCGTCTGCCCCTTGTCATCGGCAGCGCCGCGCGCATAGAGGTTGCCTCCGCGAATCGTCGGCTCGAACGGCGGCGACTCCCACAGATCGAGGGGGTCAACGGGCTGCACATCGTAATGCCCGTAAATGAGCAGCGTCGGCTTGCCCGGCGCCTTGAGCCATTCGCCATAGACGAGCGGGTGTCCCTTCGTTGGTATCACCTGCACCTGCTCGAAGCCGATGCGCCGCAACTGGTCGGCGGCATATTCGGCAGCCTGCTGCACGTCGCCCACATGCTCCGGCAGCGTGCTGATGCTCGGAATGCGCAGCCACCCCTTCAGATCTTCCAGAAAGCGATCCTCGTGTTCGCGAATATAGGTTTCTACCTGGCTTGCCATAGCAAACATCCATCCTTTCCACCATGATAAGATATGCTCCTATGGTAGCAGGGGAGGGCAGGATTGTCCAGAGTATGGCGAGCGAAGCAAAGAGGACGCGGACAAACTTGCCACGTCCTCTTTGCTTCGCTCGCTTATCAGTCCTGTTTTGAAGGCGACCTTACATTTGTCTATTGCTCGCCCTGCTCTTCGTCAGCTTCTTCTATGATGGTCAGCAGTTGTTCCCGCGCTTCCTCCGCCGTCTGAGCGGTACTGAGCTTAAGAACCAGCAGGCGCAAAAGGGCTGGATCATCAACGTCTGAAAGCTGTCTTCTCGCAAAGCGAACCAGTCTGGGAAAGCGATCAGCAATGAGATCTATCAAAGTCTGCTCTAATGCCTCTACTTGACCCTGCTTGCGCCCCTCCTCGATCCCCTTTTCCAGTCCCTTTTCCAGTCCCTTTTCCAGTCCCTCTTTCAACCCTTCCTCCCGTCCCTCTTTCAACCCTTTCTCCCATCCCTCTTCACGAGCATCGCGCACCATCTCCCTGTAAACAGGAGTATCTTTGATAATATCAAACATTTGCCTGTACCTCCTGAGAAGCCATTCCTGATCGGTATCATTCTTTGCCCGCCCGAAAGCCAGGGAAGCCAGCGTCTGGGCGACGGAGAGTAAGTTGGTTTTGCCGCTTTGCACCAGTTCTTCAAAAACGGTCTCAACCACCTCACGGCTGGCTCCGCCTCTGGTAAAGGGCAGGAGCGGAAACAGGTTGGGTTGACCCGTTTGCATCAGCTCTTCGGGGGATAGCTCCCCTAATTCGAGAACGTCAAAGTGAAAGCGGAAGATCGGTCTGGTCGGGTCAATTTCGAGCTGAAAGGGTGAGGTGGGTAAGTGACCATCGCCCAGCACATGGATGACACAGGAACAGACCGGCAGATTGTACTCGCTCCAGATCAGCACATTATAGCGCAAGAGCCGTTTCGCCATTTCTGGATCATTGTAGGTCTGGAACTCGTAATGCACCAGGATCGGGATTCCGCTTTCCAGCGTAATTTCAAAAAGGGCATCCACCTCCAGCTTCCATTCTTTCAGTTTCTCCCGCAACTGCCGCACCAGCTGCGCGCCGGGAAACATCAGATGGATAAAGGCTAACGGATCATCTCGGATCAGCGTCTTAAAACTCTCATCATACGGGGTCGACATACACATACGCTCCACACAAACATTCTAAGAGCAGTGTACCATAACGGAAGTCGCCTGTCGAGAGGAAACAGGCGTTAAGGCTCTGCGTAATCGACCAGCACCTTCACCGGTTGTAGCGCGCCTGCCGCCAGATGGGCGAAGGTGGCTATTAAGGCATCGGCTGATACTCTAATCTCAAACAGTGCTTCCAGGCTGGTTGGGTGCTGCCGGAGGTACTGGAAATACCAGGCGGCGTGTGCGTGATAATCCCAGCCATCGCTTGAGCCGACAAGCTGCAACTCTTTTTCGTGGAAGGCTGGCGCCAGCACAAGTGGCTCTCTGTTGCCGTCGGCGGTAATGCAGATGCGCCCATCCTGTTGCATCTGCTGCTGGAGCAGGGTAAAGGCCGCATTACTGCTCGAACACTCGAAGCCAGCCGCGTAGCTTTCGCTCGTCGTCGGCAAATCTTGCGGACACAGGACATGGCTGGCCCCCAGCCTGTATGCCAGGGCGTGCCGTTCTCTACGTGGCTCAACCATATCAACGATGGCCACCCCACAGGCTTTGAGGATGAAGAGCGTGAGCAGACCCATTGTACCGGCGCCCGTCACGAGAACAGGCTCATCTGCTTGAGGCGCGAGTTTGCGCACGCCCTTCGCGGCATCGCAACTGAGAATTGCCAGTATTGCCAGCGCATCCGAGATGTCAGCCGGCACGACAATTGCCTTCGCCTCCGGTACAATCGCGTGCGTCCTGTGTCCGTAGAAAGCGACAACGCGCTCTCCCACGCGAATATGTTGCACGGCGACGCCGCAGGCCAGCACCGTGCCAACGCTTTCATAGCCGGTCATGCACGGATAGCTCGTCGGCTTGCTGCTCCGCGAGTTTCCCAGGTAGTGCGGCAGTTCGCTGCCAGTGCTAATCGCTCCTGTACGTGTCTGCACCAGCACGTCCCGCTCCCCCAACGGAGGCAGGGTCGCGCTGACCCATTCTAAACGCTGCGGGGCCGTCAGCAAAAGACTGCGCGCGGGGATGTCTCCTCTGTCTGATATAACAGGTTGTTCCATAGACTTCCTTATAGCGGAAACACGGCTGCCCTACGGACATCAAACTCACATGAACAGGTGACACATAATAGCATCTACCACCATCTGTGGATCGATATGGTCGAACAAATCTTTTCCTCGCGTGTCATAGCCTTCTTTGGAGAAGCCGGGGCGAAAGGAACGTTGCTCGGGACGGCCTTCGCCGAGAATGGTGGTGCGCGTTCGGTAGCCGTAAAAACCGGGATTGGTGCCGCCGAAGAGGGCGATGATTCTGGATGTGTTGTGTGCCGGACAGTCGCCATCTTCTCCCGCTACACGTTTCGTGGCCGCCGCCAGGTGCATCACTCCCGTGTCGCCTGTCAGGATGATATTGGTCTGGTTGAGCAGGGCCGCCAGTTCGAGCAGTGGCATGCGCGGCTCTGCGGGAAGTAAGATGACACGACTGGCATGCCTGTCATCACAGGCCAGCGCGTGCCAGAGCCTGCCCGCGCACAGCCTGTCGGTATAGGCGGGCAGAATCGCGACCAGCAGATGAGGGCAGCGCGCAAGGACCTGAGAGAGCGCCGCTGCCAGCAGGCGCGTGGGCGGTCTCGTAACGGCGGATGCGCTATCAGGAGCCACCAGCAACAGCTTACAGGCACTCCCGGCTGCGCGCGTTTTGAGCCTCGCGGCCAGTGCGCGCGCCTTCTGCATATGTTCGTGGCTCACATAGAGTAGTACCTCATCGACAGATTCATCGACCGGCGCGCTTTGTCCGAAGTAGCGGTTCACCATCTGTCTCGCCACTTTACGCATGGAGAGATTGGCGTACAGGCGGGGAAAGAAGATATCGCGCGCCAGTTTCAGCACGTCGGGATACATCAGGCGCGCGTGCAGTCGGAAGTAGAGGCCAGGCGCGACGATGCCGGGATGGATGGCCTCGTAGTGCCGCTCGTGCAGGAACGTCACCAGCCGTCGCGCGTTTTCATCCAGCACGATGCCGCGCAGCCACTGCGAAATTTGCCGCCCCGGAAAAAAGCGACAATCGCTGACGATCACGCGGTTGATACGCGGGTCGTGTGCAAACAGTTGCGCCTGCACGCGGTTGCAGAGGATATCGATGGCGCCCCATGCCCCGGCATCGTTCCTGACGATCTGGTCAACGGCGCTCAACCCGATAGCTACGGCGTCGCCAATGCCCACGTCGGGTGTGAGCAGGAAACGTGGCCTGTCCTCTCGATGCGCATATGCGGGGAAAATGGGGACAAAGAAGGCAGAGGTCTCAACGCTGGTTCTTTCAACGATGTCTACTTGCGGGAACGTGTTCATCATCAAAGCTTTTCCAGTCTATCTCTGAAATGTAGCCTGCCAGCAGAGCAGGAACGGGATGTTGTTTTTCACTACACGCCAGAAATGTACTGAGCGGTGACACGCTTGACAGGAAAAAGAGGGCGCGCTATGACATATAAGTAACGTGATGCGTAGGTATCAATGCGAGTTAGATAAATCGGTGGCGAGATCACCGCAGTGCCAGAAGGAGAATGAAAAACACTCATGAACACCCCAAACGAGCAAGCGCGATCAGCAAGCAACAAAATAAAGATAGGCGACCAGGCCCCTGACTTCACGCTCCCGGATCAGAAGGGCCAGCCGATCAGCCTCTCAAACTTTATTGGCAAAAGCGACATCGTTCTCTACTTTTACCCGAAAGACTTTACTCCCGGTTGCACCGCAGAAGCTTGCGCCTTCCGCGATAGCTACGAGATTTTCAAAGAAATGGGGGCCGAAGTCATCGGCATCAGTTCAGACTCTGAACAGGCGCACCAGAGCTTCGCCGCCCGGCACCGTCTTCCCTTCATCTTGCTTAGCGACAGAGATGGCAGTGTGCGCAAACGCTATGGCGTTTCTCCCATGCTAGGCCTGCTGCCCGGGCGCGTCACCTTTGTCATCGACAAACAAGGCCTCGTGCGCCACATCTTCATCGCCCAGTTTGCCGCCGAAAAACACGTTGAGGAGGCAATGCGAGTGCTACAAACGCTGCGCAGGGAGCATGAGTAAAAGCGGGAAATAACGAAATCAATTGCGTCGGCATCGTCATCTGTTGCTCTATCCAATCGTGCTGGTGGAGAGCTACAATGAAAAGGACAAAGCTTTTAATGGTAGCAGAGTCAGACAGCAGTAAAAAGGAAGATCGGAGGAACAGAAGAGATGGCAATAGCAAAGCAGGTATTTGGTCGCAGCGGTCATATGAGTACGCGCGCGCTTTTTGGCGCGGCTGCTCTCAGTCATGTGACGCAGGAGGAGGCGGACAGAACGCTGGAAGTATTGCTCCAGTACGGCGTCAATCATATCGATGTGGCAGCCAGCTATGGGGATGCTGAATTGCGTATTGCCCCCTGGCTCAAGCAGTATCGCTCGCAATTTTTTGTTGCCACGAAAACCGACGGGCGCACGGCTCAGGCCGCGAAGGAGGATCTGCATCGCTCCCTCGAACGCATGGGCATTGACTCTATAGACCTGTGGCAGTTGCACAACCTCGTCGACCCCATCGAGTGGGACATTGCTCTCAGTCCCGGCGGCGCGATTGAAGCAGCTATCGAGGCGAAGCATCAGGGCCTGGTACGCGCTATCGGCGTTACCGGACACGGGCTGGAGATTGCCGCCACCCATCGGCGCAGCCTCGAACGCTACGACTTCGATTCGGTCTTGCTGCCCTACAACTTTCTGACCATGCAGAGTCCCTACTACGCAGAAAACTTCAATGCCCTGCTCGCCGCCTGCCAGCAACGCAATGTCGCCGTGCAGACGATCAAATCCATCGCCTATCGGCCCTGGTGGGGGCGCCCGCATACACACGAAACGTGGTACCAGCCACTGGATAACCAGCAAGATATCGATCTCGCCGTTCACTGGACACTCAAACAGCCGGGCATCTTCCTCAACACCGTTGGTGACATCCATTTGCTGCCAATGGTTCTCGATGCCGCCAGCCGCTTCCAGCCTGGTCAAACTGAGCCAACAGATGCGCAGATGCAGGAACTTGTCAACCGCCTGGGCATGATGCCGCTGTTTGTGTAGAGCTATATCCTGGCAATGCCATGACCGGCGGCCACGCGCATGGCATGCCACGTCGGCGATGATTACTCATAGCACGACCTGTCCAGGGTTGCCTTTGCCCGGTTTGAGAGAAAGGGAAAAACATGGTATAGTAGCGTATGAAGCGGATGAGTCCGCGCTGGCAAAAAGGATAGATTGCATGGCGACTGATATGAACAGGCAGGATGCCGCGCTGGATGTTCTGCGGCAGAGCGAAGAACGCTTTCGCGCCCTGATTCAGCAAAGTGCTGACGCGATTCAACTGCTCAGCGCCGAGGGAAAGGTTCTTTATTCGAGCGATTCGGTAGAGCGGGTCTCAGGCTACAGGCCGGAAGAGATTCAGGGGGTAGACGCGCGACCTTACGTGCATCCCGATGATTTTCCCGCGTTTATGGAAGCATTCGCCAGCTTGCTTCAGACGCCAGGCGGGCGGGTCACGCTGCAATATCGTGTCCGGCACAAAAACGGTTCCTGGGTCTGGGTTGAGGCTACCGGCTCGAATTACCTGCACGACCCGCACATTCAGGCCATCGTTGGCAATTTCCGCAATATCACAGAGCGCAAGCAGGCGGAGGAGCGACAGCGTTTGCTTAACGAGGCCAGCGAGAAACTGGCTTCCTCGCTGGATCAGCAGTTCACGCTGCAAGAGATTGCGCAGTTGATTGTGCCAGAACTGGCCGATTATTGCCGTATCGCCGTGCTGGATGAGCAGCGACAGATTAAAGATATTGCCGTCAATCACATCGACCCCGCGCAACTGGCGTTGGTACGCGAACTCTACCAGCAGTATAAAGACCGCGCAAGCAGCACATACGGTTTGCAGAGACTGCTTGAGACCGGCCAGCCCGAACTGATCTCCGACGTTGCCCATTATGAACCGCTTTATGAGAACGAGCAGGAGAACGCGGAATTGCTGACCATTATTGATGCGCTTGGCCTCAAATCCTACATGGGAATGCCGCTGATTGCGCGCGGCAAAGTGATCGGCGCGATTACTTTCTCCTCTACGCAGCCGCAACGGCGCTATACGCACGAGGATCTCGCCTTTGCGCAAGAACTGGCGCGGCGCATCGCTATTACGCTGGACAATGCGCGGCTCTACGAGGAAGCGCAGCAAGAACTGGTGCGGCGCACACAACTGGAAGAGCAGTTGCAGCGCGCTAACCGGCAACTTGAAGCCATCCTTAAAACCATTGACGACGGCATTATCTTGCAGGATAGGGATGGCAAGATTCTCTATGCCAACCAGGCAATCGCGACGCTGAACGGCTACCGGTCAGTGGAAGAACTACTGCGCGCGCCCGCTCTTTTCTATGAGCAGCAGTTTGAGGTGACCGATGAGCAGGGCGAGCCTCTCTCCCCGGAGCGTTTTCCGGGTCGGCGCGTCATCGCGGGGGAAGGCCCCTTGCAGGTGACGGTACGCTTGCGAAAGAAGGAGAACAGCGACGTGTGCTGGCTGCTGATTACCTCGACGGCGGTGACAGATAGTCGCGGTCGGCCCTGGGCTGTGTTAAGCGTCCTGCACGATATCACGCAATTCAAAGAGCAGGAGCAACGTAAAGATGAATTCATTGCTATGGCGAGCCACGAACTGCGCACGCCGTTGACGAGCCTGAAAGGCTTTCTCCACCTGCTCGGTCAGCGCCTGCGCAGGCAACAGGATACGCAGGCGCTGGTCTATCTGGAGCGCGTCGATCACCAGGTTACGCGCCTCACCAAGCTGGTGACGGATTTGCTGGACATTTCCCGTATGCAAACCGGCCAGCTAGACTACGCGATGCAGCCCTTTCAACTGGATACCCTCGTGCGCGAGATTGTGGAAACTGTGAGGGAAGGAACGGCCAGCCATCACATACGGCTGGAAGGGCAGACACACGCCACCATCCTCGGCGACGCCGACCGCATCGGGCAGGTTCTCATCAATTTACTGACGAACGCCATTCGCTACACTCCCGATGCCGATATGATCGTGGTGCGCCTCTCCGCCGGGCAGGAAAATGCCTGTGTCAGCGTGCAGGATTTCGGTCCCGGCATCGCCAGAGAACACCAGCAGAAGATTTTCGAGCGGTACTATCAGGTCAGCGACGCTAACCACCAGCCCTTTGCGGGCCTGGGTATCGGCCTCTACCTCGCCAGCGAAATCATCAAGCGCCATCACGGCTCCATCTCTGTCGAGAGCGCCCCCGGCCAGGGAGCAACCTTCAGTTTTACCCTGCCCATGCAGAAAAGGTGAAGCGGGCAATATTCTTTGCATATGCCCTTCCCTGGGGACGAACGTGATATAATGTCAGCGGCAGGATATAGAACAAATGTATCGATCTGGAAGAAAGCTGGTAACGCAATGGTAGAAGAGACACCTCCGACTCGCGGGCAGGTTGTAGCCTCGCTCAAAGGACAGGTCTACGCCCTGGTGCGCGCCTGCCCTCCCGGAAAAGTGACGACCTATGGCTGGATTGGCAAGGCGCTGGGCTACCCTCGTGGTGCGCGCATGATCGGCTGGATCATGAACGAGTCGCCTGAAGGCGTGCCTGCGCAGCGCGTCATCAATAGCAAGGGCGAATTGAGCGGTAGCCGGGCCTTCGGCCAGCGCGGGCGCATGCGCAAACTGCTGGAAGCTGAAGGCATCACCTTCTCCGAGGACGAGCGCGTCGACCTCAAACGCTACGGCTGGGACCCCTCGCGCGACCTGAGCGGCGAGGAACTGCAAAGCATCCTCGCTAACGCCGTTGTCCCCGTCGCCCCCACTCCCCGCCTGCTCAACCTTATGCTCAACGATCCCGCCTCGCCCTTCAGGGAAGAGATTTCGTGAGAATCGGGCCAGCCGCCCGTAGCCAGGCCACCACCGGTGCAGGCCAGCCGCAGGAGACAGGCCAGCGCCGGGGCAGGCCACACGGGCAGGCCAGCCGCCAGGGGTGGCCCTACGAGAGACGACACGGGACCAGCCGTGCAGGCCACCAGAGCAGGCCAGCCGCCAGGGGTGGCCCTACTATATACGGTGCCAGTATGGCTCCCAGAGCCATCTGAGTGGACCCGCTTATAGTAGGGCCACCCCTGGCGGCTGGCCTGCTCTGGTGGCCTTAAGTTGACGCCTATGAGGTCACCCCTTGCGGGCTGCGGCTGGCGACATTCATCAGGGTCGCCTCTACAAGCCGAACAGGCTCAGCAGGGCGGTCAGACAGCCTTTGCGCTCCTGGACGGTGGCGTTGGGGGCGGGGGCAAGCTGGCGCCAGGCGTTTGAGGAGCCGTTGCTGCCCGTCACAGTGGGAATCAGGATAGTGCGCAGGTTGCGTTTCGGGCGCAGGGTGATGACGGGCTGCAGGCCGGGGGTGTAGCCGGGAACGGGCTGCGGCGTGTAGCGTTGCAGGATGGTGGCGAGAATGATTTTCGCCTCCAGTTGCGCCAGGGGCATGCCGATGCAGGTGCGCGGGCCGCCGCCAAAGGGGAAGTAGGCGCCGGGCTGGATCGCCTGCTCGCTGGCCGGGTCCCAGCGTTCCGGGCGGAAGACCTCCGCGTCCCCCCAGATTTCCGGCAGGCGGTGCAGCACCCACTGGCTGACAATCAACATCGTTCCCTGCGGCAGCGTGACGCCGCCGATCTCGACATCCTCTGCGGTGAAGCGCACCTGCATCCAGGCAGGAGGGTAGAGGCGCATCGACTCGCTCAAGACCCGGTCCAGGTAGGGCAGTTTCGCTACGTCCTCTGCTGTTGGCGTGCGACCTGCCAGGACGGTGCGCAGTTCTTCCAGCAGCTTTTCGCGCACGGCGGGATACTGCGCCAGCAGGTAAAATGTCCAGACCAGGGCAATGGCCGTTGTCTCGTGGCCGGCGGCGAGGAAGGTGATGATGTGGTCGTGAATTTGCTTTTCCGTCAGCTTCGTCTCCGGCTCGTCGCCGCTCGTCGCCTCCATCAACATCGCCAGCACATCATCGTAATCGTGGGGGTTGTCGCGGCGCTGCGCTATCAGCGTATAGACCAGCGTGTTCAACTGGCGCATCGCCGCCCTGCGCCTGCCATAGCCGGTGATCGGGTTATCGATGCGAATATTGAGCAGGTCTTCCACTACGCTGGTCTGACTGCCGATGAAGCCGTTGAAGGCGTCGCCCAGCGGGCGCAACTGATTCGACAGGTCGATGCTGAAGAGGCATTTACTGACGATGCGCAGCGTCAATTCCTGCATGGCCTGCGACATATCCACCGTCTCCCCGGCCTGCCAGCTATCCAGCAACTCCTGCGTATACTCCTGCATAATGGTGGCATAGCCCTCGACACGCTTTTTGTGGAAGGCAGGTTGCACGGCCCGCCGCTGTTGCCGGTGCTTCTCCCCGTTAATTGTCAGCAAACCCTCGTTGGCCGCGCTGCTGTCATCGTTCGGGCCGCCCGCGAAGGTGCTGTTCACGAAGCTGCGCGGGCGTTCCACCAGCACGTAACGCACATATTCGGGTCGGAAGAGCAGCACCACCGGCGTCTTGCCAAAATGGATCGTCGCCATATCCCCATACGTGCGCTGCATCTGCTGAAAGTAGCCCAGCGGGTTCTGGCGGAGTTCAAGCAGGTTGCCCAGATAGGGCAGCTTCCCCGGCCCCGGCGGCAGAGTTGCCTGTGTCTGCGCCTTCGTCTGTGTTCGCGCCTCTTGTTGCCCTTGCATCTGTTGGTCATCTATCTTCGTTGCCATCTATCGTCTCGTCTCTTTTCTTTCCAGTTCCAGACAAAACGTTTCCATACTCATACATTTCTCTATCATAGTGTATCATAGCGCGGGGAGGGGAAAGAAGACAACGAAAGAGTCTATGATTCATTGCTGTCCTGCAGGTTTGTGCTTGCAAGCATATTTCCGTTGTCTGGGTTTATCATAGCACTTTTTCTGCTTCTATGGTAGACAGGTGAACATTCAGGCACGAAGAGTAGGAATTATGAGCTATGTGAAGCCACTCAACTTCTTATGTTTTGCTTTTGCTCCGCTTTACGTGTATACTAGACGTGGGGGCGATTGCTCTGCTCCTTTTCTTTTCACGAAGGATGCAACTCATTTGAATGTGAGAAAGATGATGAAGAGAAGAAACGGCTTGCCAGATTGGAGCAGGAGTCACACAAGCGAGTAGCGTTTACTCATCCCTCTTGCAGGGTGAGAGGGTGAGCATTTGTGAAAGGATGAGCCATGCCATACCTTGAAACAGCCAGTATTGTCAAGTCTGTCTCCACGCGTATAGGCGCGAACATGCGAAAGGCCCGTATTGAACGTGGCATGACGCAGGCTCGGCTGGCATCGCCCGAGTTCTCTGTTTCTTACATCTCAGCCATTGAACACGGGAAGCTGCGTCCGTCGATCAAGGCGTTGTCTGTCCTCGCGCAGCGGCTGGGCGTTCCTGTTACCCTGTTGCTTGAAAGCTCTCCGGCAGCAGACTCGCAGTCCCAGGTTCTCGGCTACGCCCCGGTGAATACCGATGAGAGCGACCAGATTGAGGTTGAACTGCTGCAAGCGGCGGTGCTGCTGCGACAGGGCGCGTATGAAGAGGCTATGCAGTTGCTTCTCCCCCTTGCCCCGTCTCGCCTTGCGCCGCCGCACTCCTACCAGTTCTTCCTGCTGCGCGGGCAGATTGCCCTGGCGCGGCGTCGCTTTGAAGAGGCCATAGCCGATCTGCGCGCCGCCATCGGGCAGGCAGAGACGCTCAAGGAGCGCGAACTGGCCGAACGCGCCCGCAATCTACTGGGCAAAGCGAATTTCCTGTTATCCAATTACACTCTGGCTGAAGAAACACATCGCGTCTGCGCGACTGCCATTGAAGAGGAAGAGATCAGCGATTCCTTCTTCGCCCTGGAAGTCTACTGCAACCTGGTCGATGATTGTGCCGCGCTCGCCGAATTTGAGAGAGCGAATCTCTATATGCAGCGCGCGCAGGCGCTGGTCGAGCAACTGGATAACGACGAGAGAAGCTATGCACAACTCTCACTGGAGAATAGCCAGCGTTCGCGGGCTGCGGGCAGGTTTTTGTCGGCCAGAGATCAGGCGGCGCGCAGCTGTGCCATCTACCAGATGCGCGGCCTGCAACTTCAGCAGAGCCGTCTCCATCAAGAGTTAGGCCGGGCGTTGGAGAAGCAGCAGAAGGCGGAGGAGGCGGAGCAGAAATATCTCCAGGCGACGGAGATGGCCCGCCCGCTTCACGATAGCGCCTCATTTGCGCAAAGCCTCATTGCCCTGGCCGAACTGGCGAGCAAGCGCGGGGATGTGCAGATGGCGGAGCAGCAGGCGCAGGAAGCTGTTACCATCACCCGTGCCAGCGGTGATGCGCGGGCGCAGGGCCAGGCGTTGCTGGTGCTGGCGCAACTGCGTCACCAGGCCGGTGATTACACTGAGGCCGACCGCGCCTTTGAGCAGGGTCTGGCTTTACTGGAAAAGATTCGCGATCACGACCTGGTTGCCAGCGCCTACTTCCACTATGCCAGCCATCTGGAGGAGCGCGGCGAAATCCAGCGCAGCCTCTCTGCCATCAAACAGGCCTACAGGCATCAGCAGCAGAACAGGAGCGGCGCGGCGATATAAAGCCTGATGCTGAATATATTTACGCGGAGAGCCGGGAGGGCGTGGGATGCATGGTGATGCCTTCCACGCTCACCCTGCCAAATAAATCTTTCAGGAGAGCGGAAACGTCCCGTGCGATGATCCGTTTCAGATGGTCCTCGTTGTGGAAGAACGAGGGAGAAGATACGGTGCCGCATTGCGCTCCGATCTGAATGAGGTAGCAATGCAGGCCCCCGTTGCTGCCGGGTACGGTATAAAGTCGTACCTCGTCCATCGCTACACTATCGAAGTGTGCCAGCAGTACCTGGCTTACACCATTTTCTATGCTCAGTTCGGTACTTTCTACCTCGTCGGGTAAGATTTCCAGGAAACGGGCAGAACTCTGTATGTTCATTTTCAGCATCCACATAGAGAGATTCCTTTCCTTCTTATGTCTTGATTTGCCCCCAATAGTTCGAGTATACTGGCGTCTGGGACTTCCTTCTACGGTTCTGGTAACCCATTGTCTACTCAACTTCTATTGATCTGGATGGACACGGGCGGGAGATGATCCTGTTGGAGAATAATAAGAGCAATATATGAGAGTAGTGGGAGCCTGACATATGGAGTCGTTGAGTAGCATTATTCAAAAATATTTGCGCGCCAGCGGACATGTCCAGCATGAACTGGCGCGGGAGGTGGGTTTGCACCCGAAGGTTCTCAGCCGCAAGGTGAACAGGAGCGGGGAGGCGCGGCTGAATCACCAGGAAATAAAGGGCATCATCAAGACACTGGCGAGGTGGCATGCCATCACCAGCCGCGACCAGGCATTGCAGCTACTGGCCGCTGCCGGGGTCGAGGCTGCCATCATGAGCGACGCTGACTGGCAGGCTCTGCCTCTGCGCTCGCTGGCGGCGCAGGGTTCGCCCCTGTTTTTCGACGCTACTTCTTCCGCTGCCGCTCAGCAAAATCTTCCCCCGGCGGCGACGCGGTTGATCGGCAGGGGACGGGCCGTGACGCGCCTGCGCCACCTGCTGGATCGTGCTGATGTGCGGCTTATCACACTGGTGGGCGCGGGGGGCAGCGGCAAAACGCGGCTGGCATTGCACGTAGCCGCTGAGGTGGTCAGTTCCTTTGTGCATGGCGTCTGGTTCGTTGCCCTGGCAGCTGTACAAGACGCCGCCGAAGTGCCGGTAAGCATCATGCAGGCGTTGAACATCGCTTCCCGTTCTGATCAGCCGTCGTTTCAGCAACTCATCGCCTACCTGCGCAATAAACACCTTCTGCTCGTCCTCGACAATGTGGAGCAGATAACGGGCATAGCCGCCATGCTGGACGAGTTGCTCACGCAGGCTCCCGCCGTCAAAATACTTGTCACCAGTCGCGCTATTTTGCACCTCTATGGAGAATGCGCCTTCGATGTACTTCCCTTAGACGTTCCCGCCCTGCAGGAGAGGCTCAAGGCGGCGGATATTCTCTCCTTTCCGGCCATCCAGCTTTTCGTGGAACGGGCGCAGGCGGCGCGGCCCGATTTTACGGTCAGCGATGAAAATGCCGGAACTATCGCGCAGATTTGCGCCAGGGTCGATGGCCTGCCGCTGGCGCTGGAACTGGCCGCCGCTCGCAGCAAATTGCTCTCCCCGGCGGAACTGCTGGACCGCCTCTCGCAGGCCCGCCTGCCGCTGCTCACCGGCGGCCCCAGAAATCTGCCTGATCGGCAGCAAACCCTGCGCAACACCATCACCTGGAGTTACAGGTTGCTCGCGCCGGAAGAGCAGGCATGGTTTCGCCGCCTCGGCATCTTTACCGGTCCCTGGTCGTTTGAAGCCGCGGAGTCGATGATGCAGGCAATGGTCGGGCAAGCAGCCAGCCCATTACCGTCCTTTGATGGGCTTGATATGCTCGAACGCCTCGTCGATAACAGTTTGCTGGTTCGCCTGCCAACTGTGCGAGATCGTACCTATTTTATGCTGCTGGAAACGCTGCGGGAATATGCCCTGGAAGAACTGGCCGCCCATGGCGAGATCGAAGTTCTGCGTGACTGGCATGCCTGCTACTACCTGCAACTGGGGGAGGCATCGGTGCCGGGCCTGCGCGGCCCGCAACAACTGGCCTGGCTGGCCCATCTGACACAACTGCGCGAGAATTTCCGCGCCGCCTTCCAGTGGCTGCTCCAGAGCGCCAGAGAGGGCAGGCGAATCGAAGTTCCCGCCGCCCTCATCCAGCAATCGCCTGCTGCCGGTCAGGAAGGGGGCGGCAAGAGGACGCTGTCCGCAGTTGAACTCTGTCTGCGCCTGGCGACGGCTTTTCGGCCTTACTGGGAGTGGAAGGGCTATCTGAACGAAGGGCGCAGCTGGTTGATAGGCGCCCTCGACCTGCCTTTTGAGCAGGAGGCGGAGCGTTCGGCTCTGGTGGCGCGCGCCTGGGCGCTGGGCGAAGCGGCTCGCCTGGTGGATTTACAGAATGACCAGCCGCGAGCTATAGAACTGGCGGAAGCCAGCATCTCGCTCTGCCGCCAGCCTGGCGAGACCAGAGGGCTGGCCAGCGCCCTGCTCCATCGTGGCTGGGCCGCCCATGCGCAGGGCGATTTTGAAACGGCCCGATGTGTCTACCGTGAGGGTCTGCAACAGCTTCCCGTCGAGCTTGACCCCTGGTTACACGCTGAGTTGCTCTTCCACCTCGGTGACACTGAAGGACAATCCTTCAATTTTGAGCAGATGCATGTCTGCTTTACGCGCAGCAAAGAACTCTTCGAGCAGGTGGGCGATCGCAGCGCCCTGGCCGATCTGCTGAAAGATCAGGGGGGCCTGCTGATCCTGGAGAGCAAATACGATGAGTCAGTTGCCAGCCTGCTGCAAAGCCTGCGCCTGTGCCACGAGATGGATCACCGGCAGTTCATCGCCACCGGCCTCGGCTGGCTCAGTTTCGCCGTTGGTCTGAGAGCGCAGCCAGATGCTGCGACCGCCAGCATTCATTCGGCCCGTATCGGTGGGGCCGCCGAAGCTCTCATGGATACCATCGGCCTCACTCCCTGGACACGGACCTATCCGCTTACCCTCCTTGCACGCCAGCACTTGCGCCAGATCGTCGGCGACGAACGCTGGAACGAAGCCTGGCAGCAGGGCCGCAGCCTCACCTTTGAGCAAGCCCTTGAACTGGCCTACCGGCTTGGTGAAATGTGAGTGCAGCTTCCCCGACTGTTCTTTTTTTCATTAGAAAACGCTGAGAATACTCATTGCGTATTTACACATACTCTGGCCCTATGTTACTATCTTTCTAAGCGGGCTTCCACCGCTTTTTTACTGATAGGGGTATATGAACCTGTTAGCAGTGACGAAGGGTGCTAATGGTTGTGTCTTGCCCAGGAGAAGGAGTTTTTGTTGCATGTCCTACCGTGATGGCTCGAATCAGGCTTTTCCCATTGTAAATGCGCAGGCCGACGCACAGGACAGGCCGATCAGGGAATATGCAGCGAGCATACAAAACGATCTGGCGGAACTCCTCTACCTGACGGGTCTCCACGACATTCCCGAAGCTGTGACCGTCACGGATATGGAGACACGTTTTCTCGACTGGAACCAGGCCGCCGAAAAGCTCTTTGGCTGGAAAAGAGAAGAGGTCATCGGGAAGCTGGCCATTGAGATTGTGCAAAGCAATATCCCCGCTAACCCGAACTGGCGAACAGAATGGCGGAAGGCGCTGGCCGAACGAGGTAGCTGGCAGGGCGAGGTTATCCAGAAACGCCGCGATGGTACGCCGCTCAATATCCTGATGTCGCTCTCTCTGGTACGCGACAGAAGCGGGGCGGCCACAGGCATTCTTGTCATGCATCGTGATGTCACCGAGCGCAAGCAGGCGGAAGAGCGGGCGCGCTTCCTCAGTGAAGCGAGTAGAATCCTTGCCTCCTCGCTCGATTACCAGACGACACTTGCCAGTATCGTTCGCCTGGTAGTGCCAGCACTGGCCGACTGGTGTGCCATTCACCTGCTCGACGACGATGGCAACATCAACTTGCTCGAAGTTGCCCATGAAGACCCGCGAAAGGTTGAATGGCTAATGCAATGGCGCGAGCAGTACCCCATGATCTCTGACGCGCCCGTCGCGCTAGAACAGGTGATACGCACGGGACAGCCAGAACTGATCCCTGCATTTACCGATGAGATGCTCGCCGCGCTCGCCAGAAATGAACAGGCGCTCGCTGCTCTGCGTGCCATTGGCTATAACTCGCTCATGGCCGTTCCCCTCATCGTCAATGGCACCATCATTGGTACGATCACCTTTGTCTTTGCCGAATCGAAACGGCATTTCAACGAGGCCGACCTGGAACTGGCACAGGAGATCGCTCAGCGCGTCAGCACAGCCATCGAACATGGTCGGCTCTACAGTGAGTCGCAGCAGGCCAGAGAGCAGTTGATGAGCTATATCGACGAGCGCAAGGAAACGGAGCGGCGCAAAGATGAATTTATGAGCGTGGTCAGCCACGAACTGAAGACGCCGGTCACGACTATCAAGGGCTTCACGCAGCTCTTGCAGCGTCGCCTGCAACACTTCGACGACCCCGAAGCGCACCTCTTTCTCTCACGCCTGGACTCGCAACTGAACCGCCTGACGCGCCTGATCAACGATCTGCTCGAAATATCAAGAATTCAAACCGGTCGCCTTAAGTACCGTATCGAGATATTCGACCTGCGCGAGGTGGTAGAGGGCATCGTCGAGCAAATCCAGGCCACCACGACGACGCACCGCTTCTCCATCGAGGATACGGCGCAGGTCCCTGCCTTCGTCTCCGGAGATCGCGAGCGCCTGGGTCATGTCTTCACCAACCTGCTGCTGAACGCCATCAAATATTCACCCAACGTCGAAAAGGTGCTTATCCGCATCACGACGAACGAGCGGGAGGTGCTGGTCAGCGTGCAGGACTTCGGCATCGGCATCGCGGAGGACGACCTTGAGAAAATCTTCGAGCGTTTTTACCAGGTAAGCTATCCGCAGGAAAGGCCTTTCGCCGGTCTCGGCATTGGCCTCTACCTCTCGCGTGAGATCATCAGTCGCCACAATGGCCGCATCTGGGCCGAGAGTCAGAAGGCCCACGGCACCACCTTCCACGTCTCCCTGCCCCTGGCGACATTCCCGTAGGCGTCGATCGATTGTACGCGCCGCCGGGAATGAAAATGATAATCTGCGCCTGCGAACCTCATCCAATTTCAGAAGTCATTACGAGCTTTTGCGCCTGGTTGGCGTAGCAGGAAAGAGATGTTACCAGGGGGAAATGCCGGCTATGGGGATACCGGTCATTTGGCAACATCTCTCAAAGTAGTAACGAATTTACTGAGCGATTAGTGGCACATTTTAGCCATTTGTGTGATAAACGTCTCAAAAAAGCTGTGCAATTTCCCCCTACCCTCACTTGTCTATGGCGGGTATAATTATGAGAAATATAGAGAATGAACTGAACCATATGTCTCCTCTGTGGAGGAGGCAGAAAGAGGGATAATGATGCCACGCAGAAATAAACAGGGAGATGAGTTTATGACCCCGCAGCCGTTTAATGGACGGCAGACGGCCCCTGATTACAACGACGCGAGTGACGCGGAACAGGCTTACGAACTGCACCAGCACCCGACAACGCATACTGCTATGGATACGCAGTTCGAGCGCGAAGAGGGCCTGCACGAGGCAGGCAAACGCGATGTCGACCTTTATATCCGCACGTATAACACGCTGCTGCGCAGCTCGGGCGAGATCAGTTTGAAGGCGCTGGTGCAGGCGCATTACAATATCGATTCCAGCCTGCACCCGGAGGCGCGCTCGCCCTACCCCGATATGTCGGCCTTTATCTATAGTGTGCTGCGCCTGCCCGCCTCGATCATCAACTGTAACCTGGTCGTCCTCGGCCAGTCCGAAGATGTCTTTATCAATCATGGCTACCCCGTTGAGGGCTGGGAGGCGGTGACGGCCCCGGCGCGGCGGCGCAAGTGGTTCTATGACGGCAAAGAAACGCTGGCCGTCTATGTCGCCAGCGTCAGCGATACCGATGATATCGTACCCATCCTGGTCGCCTTCCAGATCGAGTGGAACAAGATTTACTACCTGCTCAATTCCGACCCCACCACCATGCAGTTGCTGGAGACGCGCATGGATCGCTCTTCGCCTGTCTTCGCCGAGATCACCAAAGTGCTGCGCGAGCGGCTGCATATCTCGCCCGACGACTGGCGGCGGCTGGAAGTCATCTGGGGGGACCGGCTGTGGGAAAACCTGAAAAAGATCGGGCGTCATCGCAAGAGCTTCTCGCTGCGCATGCTTGGCGGCTCGCACGTAGGCTATGTGCGGGCGACGCGCAAGTGGTGGGCGCCGGTCGAAAACGTGCTGGAAACGCTGGGCCTGCGAGATCGCCCCGTCTACTTCGTCTCCAGCAACACGCACAGTATCGTCAACCTCGTCTCCGGCGCCATTCTCAGCCACGAAAAGGAACTGATCGACTTCGCGAAAAGCGGGCAGGATCCGTACCTGGAGTCCGAGTATCGCAAGCTGCACGAGGGAACAGTACCCGGCAACTGGCAGAACTTCCTCTACTTCGTGGCTCGTGAGTGGATGCAGCACACGCGGCAGGGGCAGGAGTTTGCGCGCAACCGCCAGCAGTATGAGCAGGAGCGCGGCATCTGGTATGTCAACGCACGGCACGGGCTGGAGATTGACGCCCAGATCTTCGAGATTGCCCGCCTGCACCAGATGGAGATCGACCCGCGCTGCCGCATGTCCGGCATGGATAAGCTGGCAAAAAGCCAGGCCGTCATCCTCAACATTGATTACCCGCTGGGCATGGCCGCCTATCGCATGCTGCGCGAGATCATGGAGAACGTGACGCATATTCGCGGCATCTACATCCTGGGCAAGGCCGCGACGCTCAACGGCAGCATCGGCGACGTGATGATCTCTAACGTTGTGCTGGACGAACACAGCCAGAACACCTACTGGCTCGACAACTGCTTCACCGCGCAGGATGTCCAGCCCTACCTGATCTACGGCTCCGTGCTGGACAACCAGAAGGCAGTCTCCGGCAAAGGCACCTTCCTGCAAAACCGCCAGTACCTGGACTTCTACTATCGCGCCAACTACACCGTTGTCGAGATGGAGAGCGGCCCCTACCTGAACGCCGTCTACGAAGACCAGTATCTGACACGCTACCCGACGTGGGAGAACATCAACTTTGCCCGCCTGCCCTACGAACTGGGCATTCTGCACTACGCCTCGGACACGCCCTACACGCGCGGCAAGAATCTGGGCGCGGGCAGCCTCTCCTACTTCGGTATGGACTCCACCTACGCCTGCTCAGTCGCCATTGTGCGCCGCATCTTTGAAAACGAGATTCGCGCCGTGCGTCTGCAGGAGGAAGGCCAATCCGCCGAGCCAACCACCGCCAGCATCATCCCGCCCGTTGCAGGGTCGGCGCCGGTCACCAACGAATCGCCAAAAATCGGGGAAGCTGTGTAACACGCAGACCCGGATAGTGCTGCTCTCTATTGAAGAAGGAAGGTCGTTTATGGTACAGGGAACACAACAGGAGCAATTCGCGCGCGTCGGCACATCTTTGCCCCGCGTGGATGGCTTTGATAAAGTGACCGGGCAGGCGCGTTACGCGGGGGATCAGGTAGTGCCGGGCATGCTCTATGCCCGCCTGATTCTCAGCCCGTATGCCCACGCGCGTATTTTACGTATTGATCCGGCGGCTGCGCTCTCCCTGCCGGGCGTGGTAGCCGTCTTTACCGCCGAGACGCTGGGCATGAGCCAGGCTGGATCTGCTTCGCGTGCGCAGTCTCCTCTGGCGCAGGAAGAAGCGGTGTGGTGCGGGCAGCCCGTCGCGGTCGTGGTCGGCGAGACAGAGGCCAGCGCAAAAGATGGGGCCGACGCAGTGGAGATCGATTACGAGCCGCTGGCCGCCGTCATCGATCCCGAGGCGGCTATGCGGCCAGGCGGGCCGGGGGCGCGCCTGTACCGCCCGCCGAGCAGTGGAGAAAATTTTCTCCCCGCCTTCGCTCAACATGGCGCGCCGGTCGAGCAAGAGGAGCTTTCCCAGAACATGATTCAGACGGTGCCGTTGAACATGGGCGATATCGAGGCCGGGCTGCGCGAGGCCGAGGTGGTGGTCGAGCGCAGCTATCGCACGCAACCCGTTCACCAGTCCTACATGGAGCCACACACGGTGACGGTCTCGCCCGGCCCCTCTGGCCTCTTCGTCTGGTCAAGCACGCAGGGGCTCTTCAATGTGCGCTCGGCAGTGGCCCGCGCGCTCGATCTGTCGGAGCGGCAGATTCATGTCGAGCCGGTTCCCATCGGCGGCGGCTTTGGCGGCAAAGAGACCTTGCTGGAGCCGCTGACCGCGACGATAGCCGCGCGCCTGCATCGGCCCGTGCGCCTGACCTACACCCGCCAGGAAGACCTGCTGGCCGGTAATCCCGCCCCGCAGGCGATCATCACCGTCAAACTGGGGGCGAAGCGCGATGGCACGCTCACCGCCATCCAGACCAGGATTATCCTCGATTCGGGAGCCTACCCCAATATGCTCGCGGGTCTCAGCGGCTTCCATTTCGCCGCCCTCTATCGCTGCCCCAATGTCAGCGCGCGCTGCTATGTGGTGGAGACCAACAAACCCGGCACAGGAGCCTACCGCGCCCCCTTTGGCCCCCAGGCATTCTTCGCCCTCGAATCGACGGTGCAGGAACTCTGCCAGCAAATCGGCGTTGACCCGTTGCAGTTCCGCCGCCTCAACGTCGTTAGAGAGGGCGACCCGAATCTCTTCCGCGCGCGCTGGCCGCGTATCGGCATCCAGGAATGTCTGGCGCAGATCGAGCGGCACCCCCTGTGGGCGCGGCGCGAGCAGGAGAAACAGGTGGTGCCGGAAGAACTCAAGGGCTGGAAAGTCGGTATCGGCCTCGCTGCCGGGGGCTGGGGCGGTGGCACGGAACCGGCAGCCGCCCTCTGCCGTATGGAGCGCGACGGCAGCTTCACCGTCGTTGTCGGCAGCGTCGATGTCTCCGGCTCCGATACCTCGATGGCCCTGATCGCCGCCGAAGAGTTGAACCTTCCCGCTTCGGCTATCAGCGTCACGCACGACAACACCGACTCCATGCCCTATAGCGGCCTCTCTGCTGGCAGCAAAACCACCTACACGGTCGGCGCTGCCGTGCAGGCGGCGGCGCGGGATGCGCGCAACCAGCTCTTCAGCATCGCCGCCGACATGCTGGAAGCCTCACCTGACGACATGGAGATGCGCGACGGTCGCATTATGGTTAGAGGCGTGCCTGAGAAGCATGTCACCTTGCAGCAGATCGCCGCCAATACGATGAACTTCGGCGCGCCCTACGAGCCGATCTTCGGGCGCGGGCGCTCGGCCATTCGCGTCGCCTCACCGGCCTTTGCCGTCCATGTGGCGAAGGTGGCCGTCGACCCTGAAACGGGCGAGGTGCGCGTCCTCGACTACGTCGCCGCCCAGGACGTTGGCCGCGCCATCAACCCCGCCGAAGTAGAGGGCCAGATTCATGGCGGCGTCACTCAGGGTATCGGCTGGGCGCTCTTCGAGGGCATGGCCTACGACGAAGATGGCCAGTTGCTTACCTCAACCCTGATGGACTACGCCCTGCCTCACAGCCAGGATATCCCCACTATCGCCACGCTGTTGGTCGAAGTTCCTTCCGGCCTCGGCCCCTTCGGCGCCAGAGGCGTCGGCGAGCCGCCTGTCGTCCCCGTCGCCGCCGCTATCGCCAATGCCATCCACGACGCCACCGGCGCCCGCCTGACACACATCCCCATGACCCCTGAAAGGGTACTGGAAGCCCTCCCATAGGGATACAAAGAAATGACAAAGGGAAGCCGACAGGCGCGCCTGTCGGCTTCCCTTTGTCATGCCTCAGCTTGCCATACACGCCATCTTATGCTCTTATTTGAAGAGGCCTTACTATCTGTAAGTTGCTAATATAGCTCGGTCGGTTCTCTCTACCAGTCGTAGAGCAAGAAAGAGAGTGTGCATGGATACACTTGAGACGATTCGCACCGTGCTGGCAGTGCGCAGTTTCAAAGATACGCCGATCCCCGCGTCGATTGTGCGGGACATTGTCGAGGCAGGCCGCCTGACCGCCAGCAGTCAGAATGGGCAGCCCTGGCACTTTATTGTTGTGCAGGATAAGGAGACGTTGCAGAAGCTCGGGCAGCTCGCGCCTACCGGTCGCTATATCGCGCAGGCCCCGCTGGCTATCGTGGTAGCGATGGATCAGAGCCGTTTTGCCGTCTCCGATGGCAGTCGTGCCATCCAGGACATGATCCTGGCGGCGTGGTCGCAGGGCGTCGGCTCCAACTGGGTTGGCTTCAACAACCTGCCGCAGGTCAATTCTCTGCTGGGCATCCCCCAGGATGTCTCCGTTCTCGCCATCCTGCCCTTCGGCTACCCGGCTCAGCCGGTCGGCAAGGGCAAAAAGAAACGCAAGCCCCTGAGCGAAGTCGCCTACAGCGAACGCTGGGGACAGCCCTTCGAGTAAGCTTGAGTAAGGGTAGATCATCAACGAGGACAGGCTGCGCCATGTCATATTGCGCAGCCTGTCCTCATTGATGATCTACCACCCCTCGCCTCTGCAATTTCTGCCAGCCGACCTGACGGCGGGTTAGCATTGTCCAGTACGCGGTGAGCAGAGTATAGACCTCGACGAGCGTGCTGAGGTGCAGGAGGAAGTATACCAGGGGAATAATCGCCATGTTGCCGGGGGTGCGCTCGTGGTCATCGCTCAGGAAGACGAGCAGGTAAATGAAGGAGGTCATCGCCATCAAGACATAGAGAAAGCTGTAGTTGACGATTTCCAGCGAGTAGATGTAGAGCAGCAGGGTGAGGACAACGCGCAGGACCGCCACCAGATCGCTCAGATAGACTAGAGGCACCACAAACCAGAAAAAGAGCCTGTTCCTGCTCCCTTTGCTGAAGATCTCTGACGTATAGTGTACAATCGTCTCGATGCGCCCGCGATTCCAGCGGATGCGCTGCTTGATCAGCCCGGCAATGGTTGATGGCCCTTCCGTGCATACCCGCCTGCTGTATCCTGAACGACATCTCCATATCTTCAGTGAAAAAGCGGTTGTCGAACAGGTGGTACTTATAGAGAAAGCCGCGCATCTCCTGCTCCGTGCCATCGCTGGAGCCATCGTTGACCACAATCACTTCCATGCGGGAATACGTGCTGGCAATCACCGTCTTGAGCGTGGCAACCAGCCCGACTTCCTCGTTATAGGCGGGGATAATGACCGAGACCAGCGGCTCGTAGGCGCGGACGGCGCGCAACTGCTTTAGGAGCGGGAAGCAAAGTCCTTGCAGCAAGCGTGAACCTGGGCGGAATCACCTTCCCGGAATCGAGCAATCTGGCCATTGCGTACCCTTCCCGCAGCGTTTTTCAGCATTATATCATCCTGCCGACTCAGCAGCAATACCTGCGGGAAAAACGGGCTATCATAGTATGAAATTACACGTATGCTATCATAGTGTGCCGCTGCGTACCGGGATTGAGAGAACATCACATATGCCAGCTCACCCCGGAGATATTGCCCAGGATGTATACCGGGTCAGGCGTTACCTTGAGAACGATACGGCCATGCGAAGGGAGGAGCGTCTGCATTTTCCCGGTCATGCTGATCGCTGTCACCGGAGCGTTGGTTGAGAGCGTGACGCTCTGGCCGAGCGGCGTCGACCAGAAGACGCGCAGGTTGCCGCTGTAGCGCATATCGTAAATGCCCGGGAAGACGGACTCTCTGCCCAGGAACGAGCGGTTCGCCAGTTCGCGAATGAGTACAGCATAGGCCACGAAATCAGGTTTCGGCGTATAGCGGCCCAGAGCATCGCGCTGCCGGAGCAGCCCGAAATTCTGCTCCATCTTCGTACTATCGCTGCCATCGTTGACAGCATCGTACCAGAAGATTTTCTGCACGCCCGCCGCCTGGCTGAGAATCGTGCCGCGTACCAGATAGTCCGCCTGCGCGCGCTCGCTTACATGCAGGAGGCAGGATGGCCAGCCAATCTCCGTAATCCAGATCGGTTTTGCCACCCCGTGATTGTACTGCTTTATCAAGCCCTGCAACTCCTGCATCTCCTCCTCAAGCCCCTGCACTTCAGGAGAAACGAGATCAAGGGGAGCATACGGATGATCTGAGACGGCATCCATGTAAGCCAGCGCACCGTCCGCGAAAAGCTGCCTGAACCAGCTCGTATCCGTAGAAAATACGGAGCCGCCAATCACCGTCACATCCGGTCGTACAGCTTTAATCGCCTGGTAGGTATAGCGCAGAAGTTGCGCATAACATGCCGGTTTGCGCGCGCACGGCCCCGTTGAAAACGTCCCGTTATACTCGTTATAGACCTCAACCTCTTTCACTTGCTGTCCGTAGTGCATCACCAGCGCCTTCGCATAGTTGGCAAAAGCCGTAAATCCGGCAGCATCATAAGGCGTCTGCCCATTATCATAAAACTGGTTGTTGTAGTCCAGGATCAGCAAAGGATCAAGGCCATTTTGCTGCAACATCTGCATCGACGGGTCGAACGAACTGAAATTATAGTTCCCAGGCGACCTTTCAACCGCCGCCCACGTCGCGTCGTCCCTGACCATCCCCGTCCCCAGCCCGGCAATGAGCTGAACCAGCGCAGCATTATGCGTCCCCAGCAAATGCACCCCGACGCCAAAAGATGTCCTGGCACCTGCTATCTCATCGAAAGCAGAGATAACGGCAAACGAGATATCCTGGCTGCTCGTGCTACCTGCGTTCTGTTCCGTCACATGCAGCACATAATAATCATCTCCCAGCCGGGGCAGTGTCAGATACACCTGCTTTCCCTGTGCCTGCGCCTGCCCTTTCAAGATGGTCGCCCCGGAGAAACTGGTCACGCTATAGGAGATGCTATCGTCATTCCCAACAGGAGCAATCGTAAAGGCAGGATTAGCGGCGTCGGAAAAGATCGTGTTAAGGATAGCAGGATACGCCGCCCGCACATCAACCAGGTTCCGCAGCAGCCCATAGCCAATCAACACTATCAGCACCCAGAACGACGCCATCATCACATAGCGGGAAGCGCGCCTCTTCCCCGCCAACTCTTGCCTTCTGCTGAAATACGCTCTGAAAAGCATAATGATACAACTGCTCCAATCATCCACTAAAATAGCTCTGTAGCACATGTGTTTATTGGAGTAAACGGGAATTTTGCGGGGAGTTGGGAGTGAACGATAGGGGGATGGGAGAGAAGGGCTATAAGGCTGTTTTCGCAGTTTCCCTGAAGTGGGAAGATCATTCATATTATTGACAGTGAACGCCGCTTCTCTTATACTCATGAGTATGTTAGCTGTTTCCTTCTGGGTTATAATAGGGGCGGAAATACCAGTGTCAGTTGTGTAGACAGTTACATTTGAAACGGGGTATTGATGCAAAGGCATTATTCCAGAGCGCCTATTAAGGAAGCAATCATAGACCTGAGAGTTACTTTGCCAGAAGGTTTCTTTTTAGAGAAACTGAGAGAGATCTATCCCTGCATAAGCAGTAATTTTCCGACGATAGAGCCTTTTTATCAAGGCATCGGGGCGATTACCTATCGGCCAGGTTCAAGTTTTCAGGTAGATACTTCGGAGAAACAAACTGGTTTCTGGTTTAGAAGTGAGGACAATCTGCAAACCTTTCAGGCCACTCTGGAAGGATTTACATTCAACAGGCTTGCCCCTTATAATTCCTGGAAAGAATTCAGTACCAATGCCAGAAACTTATGGGAAATCTATAAAGAAATCTGTAAGCCAGTATGCGTAACACGGGCTGCCATTAGATACATTAATCAAATAAACATACCTGCTGATGAACTCATGGATCTTAAAGAGTATCTAAGTACAATCCCGGAAGTATCGCCTCACTTACCACAAAAAGCCTTGCAAACTTTCTTCATGCAGTTACAAATACCGCAACAGGACCTGGATTGCATGCTCGTCATTAATGAAGCGATTGCTCCCCCCTCAAACCCTGAGATTGTTACTGTTATCCTTGATCTCGATCTGTTTCGCCATCAGATCTGGGAGAGCGATGATGAAGATATATGGCAATTTCTTGAAAGATTGCGAGACCGCAAGAACGAAGTATTCGAAGCGAGTATTACAGATAAAACCAGGGGGTTGATCGAATAATGCCACAGATTGCGCATACAAAATCGGATTATCAAGAGATTGGAGAAAGGCTACCAACGGGTATCAGTGGGAGCAGCTTTACACTTTGCCAATCGGCTCTGCATTCTATTCAAGAGGTACAGCCCGGTACTGGAACGGCTGGCAAATTACTCTACCAGATGGCTATTCGTACCCTTAGTTCTTATGTCAATTTCTCAGAAAAATCCTACCTGCTACGATATAACAACGAGATTATCCGTGAAGCCCTTCTGCCCACTCTTAATGAGATCTATAACTTATTGACGTGGCCCGAAGGCTGGAATGGCTATGATGCTTGTGCGCCTCAGTTCGAAGCAGTACAATATGCCAGTCACTGGATTGAGCTGTTTTACCTGGATATAGTAAGCTCTGGTCAGGAGTGGATTGACCCAAATGTGACAGCCAGTGCTGAGGGAGAAGTAGTGTTCGAGTGGAGGCATGGCATAAAAAACCTGACAATATACATTGGAAATCAAAGCGCAGAATACGTGATGGACTGGGGAGCGGATATAAACACTGAGATGGAAGATGGCTATGCGAATTCACCCGGCATACGTCAGCGGCTCTGGAAATGGTTGATGAGTTGAAGAACGATGGATGATAATTTTGTAGGTGATGACGAACTTCTCTATCGCCGCATTCCAGCAGGCAGAAAGCTTTACAAGTACCGCATCGATGGAACAATAGAGATTAGCTCCCAGGCATTTTCCGATCGTCAATTCAGGGTCTCCGTAGATCGTGCGGCTTTATGGGGAAACAATCCCAGACATACTCTGGGTAATGTTCCTGGAGGAGTTGTGGGTTTAGTGTGTAGGGAAGTGCGCGGCCTGGACGACCTGGCACGAAATGACCAGAGAGGGGAAATCATACAACGCTTTAGAATCGATGTAGAGCCTGCTCCCCTGCCAGATAATCTTGCCCATGCAGAGATATATGCTATTCCACCATTTACAGATGCTGACAAAAAAGGAGCGTTTCACAGGCTATGCCGACGTCTGGCAAGGCTGGCAGAGGCGAAACCCTGGGAAATTCTTCCTGAAAGTTTAAAATATTTTTCTCTCAAGATTTGCATTAAAAACACCCACGCCTCTCACCAGAGCATGGGTGTTTCTTCACGCTTCCTTTTTTCAACTGGCAGGCAACTAATCCCACTGCCCGATCTTCACATACCCCTTGAGCAGATTCCTCGCGATGATGAAGTGCTGGATTTCGTCTGTGCCTTCGTAGATGCGGGTGACGCGGAGGTCGCGGTACCAGCGTTCGATGGGCATTTCGCGGGTGTAGCCCATGCCGCCGTGGATTTGCATGACGCGGTCTACCACGCGGTTGGCCATGTTGGAGCCGTAGAGTTTGGCCATGCTGGCCTCGTGACGGTTGTCCATGCCCTGGTCGGCTTTCCAGGCGGCGTGCAGGGCGAGCCATTTCGTGGCCTGGATCTCGACGGCGGAGTCGGCCAGCATCCACTGGATGGCCTGGCGGTCCGCGATGGGCTTGCCGAAGGTGACGCGCTGCTTGGAGTATTCAACGGCCATTTCCAGCAGGCGTTCCGCCGTGCCGACGCAGCGCGAGGCAATGAGCCAGCGGCCCTGGCCGATCCACTTCATGCCGAGCGAGAAGCCCTGGCCGACTTCGCCCAGCACGTGGTCTTCGGGGACGCGCACGTTCTCGAAGAAGAGTTCGGCGGGCGACCAGCCGCCCATGGTGTAGACGGGGCGCGAGGTCCAGCCCATGGAGCGGTCGACCAGGAAGCAGGTGACCCCTCCGTTCTGCGGCGGCTTTGTGCGGTCGGTGACGGCGAAGACCATGGCGAAATCGGCCTCATTGCCGTTGGTGATAAATACCTTCTGCCCGTTGATGACCCAGGAGTCGCCATCTTTGACGGCGCTGGTGCGAATGGCCGAGGGGTCGGAACCCGCGCCCGGCTCGGTGAGCGCGAAGCACGAGCGGCGCTTGCCCTGGATGGTCGGGATCAGGTACTCCTGCTTCTGCTGCTCGTTGCCCAGGTAGAGGATGTTGTCCGCGCCTCCACCGAAGCTGAAGGGAACGAGCGTGCGCCCCAGTTCCATGGCAATGAGGGCCGTCATGACCGCGCCGAGGTTGGCGCCGCCATACTCTTCCGGCGTGTTGATGCCCCAGAAACCCATCGCTTTTGCTTTCTCTTGCAGCGAATGGTACAGGCCTGGCTCGATACCGGTAGGGTACTTGCCTTCGTTGTCCATCACCTCTTTTTCCAGAGGCATAAGCTCACGATTTACAAAACTGCGCACAGTCTGCTGAATCATTTTCTGTTCGTCGGAAAGGGCGAAATCCACTCTGGCCTCCTTCTTTGCTGAAACCTTGCTAAACTACTGCCTGGCTTACCGCCGCGCTGCCCTCGAATGGCAGTTATTCTATTGTACCATACAGATGACTCATTCCCTTTACCGGCCCGGCGCGCCGGGGGTACCAGACTGGCACACTGGCACTATAACAGTTGCCTGATCGTGTTATAATAAGATATCTTTCTCGGATGTTCGGGCAGAACATGCTCAAGAAGAAGCAAGTTGAGGAACTGAGGGGGTCAGCGAGGGCATGAAACGTAGAAGAAAGACAAAAGGCGAGCTGGAGTTTAGCGTAGACAAACTGAAAAACCTGGATCCCTATGGCGGTTTTTTAATCCAGGTCACATACTGGCGACCGAGGCCGGGTGATCCTGATCCCGCACATCCGGGTGAGAGGGTCATGCAAGTGATTTATCGCCAGAGAGACAGCGCAGACCCCTGCGCGTGTGGAAGCGGTAAATCCTTCGGTAACTGCTGCCAGCCATTGCCGTACTGGTTGCCTGTTTGCCTGAATCCTGATGGGCAGGCATTTAGCCTGCTGCGCCCGCAATCAGCACGCTTCACGGATGTGCCAGTCGATGAGGTCTACGAATTTTTGCAAAACGATGCTCGGCTCTATTGTACCGAGCATAACGCGGAGCGTAGCTTCTGGATTTACCAGGGAGACCCGCCATTTACTTCTCCTGCTGGCACCTTCTGTTTCGGCGATTTCGAATTGCTCGCCGACAATACCCTCATGATTACCGCCCTGAGCGATATTCGTATGCAATGCTTACTGGAGCTTGTGCAACCCCTCAACCCGGGTACGCCACAGCTGGAGCAATACCCTGTTCCACGCGTGGATAAGCCGGTACAGGATATCGGGGAGAAGAGACGCCAGCGCCGAGGCTGAGCATTATGTCCTGGATACCTTTATCAGAACGGTTCTCGTCCCTTCCACTTATTTTAGCGGGGCCGGTAGTGCGGCGGGTAGAACCACAGTCTGTTACTGTCTGGCTCGCGCTGAAGGAGCCGTGTACGGTGACGCTGCGAGTGTATGTGCGGGAAGATACGGCGGGACTTGTCCGGCAGTGCGAGGGGACGCGCCATACAATCCGACTGGGGGATCACCTGCACCTGGTCGCTGTTACCGCCAGCACAAAAGCCGCGAAATACGCTGGCTGCGGCTCTGCTGCACAGCGCCGCCTGGCTGAACAGCCGGAAAGCCGGAGAATTGATCGTCGGCTACAACAACCTGGGCGAGATCTTCTTCACCTGGACGGAGTAGAAGAAAGCCGTGACACAGCGCCTCTGGTATGCAGAGAGTACAGGCGACTCTCTACCAGGGGTTGCCGCAACACAACCCCTGCTCAAAGTCGATTACCACGAGACACTCGAACTGCCCGCGCTGGAGTCGATGCCTCCTCTACCGTGAGAAACGGGCGGCGACAGAGCAGGGCAAGCCATACCATGAGAAACCATCGTGGACGTGTCATGCTGAGTGGCAGCGAAGCATGACACGTCCACGATACTTGTTTAGAGCATGCTACGTTCCCCCTCGTTTCTCATAGCATGCATGCTACGTTCTTATCTGCCATATGATATACTCTGATTGTATTCCCAGATGCTTTTCATGCATTTCTGTTCAGATTGGAAAGGAACGTTCGCAATAGATGATACACCAGCAGGACTTGCCGCCGAATTACTTTTACCATCACATGCCCAACGGCATTGAGATGATCGGGCAGTATATGCCCAGTTTGAGTTCGATTACCTTTGGCTTTCAGCTTAATGCGGGGGTGATTAACGAGCCGGAAGATAAGCTGGGGCTGGCGCACCTCTTTGAATATATGCTGTTTCAGGGGACGAAATTGAAGGATGCGCGCGCATTGAACGATGCTTTCGAGTCGCTGGGGGCGCGCAAGGGAGCCAGTTCGGGCATGGAAACGGGCCAGGTGTGGGCGCAGATCGTCAACACGAAGTTCGATGCCACGCTCGACCTGATGCAGGAAGTTTTGCTCACGCCAACATTTCCACAGGATGACGTGCAGCAGATGAAAAATATCATCTTGCAGGAGATTCGCCGCCGAGACGATGAGCCGATGAGCCGCGTCTTTGAACTCGTGCGTGCTACCTTCTATGCTGGCACGGCCTTAGCCCGCTCGTCGCTCGGCACGGCGGAGAGTGTGCGTGCCTTGCAGCGCCAGGATGTGGTAAATTTCTGGCAGGAACGCTACCAGCCCAATAACGTGCTGTTCGCCATCGCCGGGAAGTTTGACTGGGACAGGGTGGTGGCGCGCATGCAGGATCTGTTCATGGCATGGCAGGGAACGGCCCTGCCGTCGCCGGAAGAGCAGCCAATGCCGACCTCGCGCGTGGCGCTGGAACACCAGGAAGGCAAGCAAGAACACCTGGCGTTGATGTTCCCCTTCCCCAACTATACCGACCCCGATTACTATGCGGCAATGGTGATCGGCGAGGTGCTTGGCGGCAACATGGCCTCACGCCTCTTCGTCGAGGTGCGCGAGAAACGCGGCCTGGTCTATAGCGTCTCCGCCTCCAACGTGAGCCACAGGCATATCGGAGCTATGCGCATCTATGCAGGCACGACCCCGCAGCAGGCCCACGAATGTCTGCAGGTCATCATCGACCAGCTGCGCCTGCTAGAGCAGAAGGGCATTACTGCCGATGAACTGGAACGGGCGAAGGTGCAGTTGAAGAGCGAAACGATCATGCGCAGCGAGGGTTCGGGCGCGCGCATGGGCGCGATTGCCCGTTCCTGGTGGTACGAGCGCCAGATTCGCACCATCCAGCAGGTCAAAGAGCTGATCGACGCAGTGACGCTGGAGCAGGTCATGGCCGTGCTGCATCGCTTCTCGCCCCTGGCCCCGCTGGTCGTGGCCGCTATCGGCCCCCTGGATGAACCCACGCTGGTGGGGAATACGCTGGCAAACGGCTAAATTGCCATCACCAGCAAGATAGTAATGATAGCAATGGCGATGAGGATGAGCGGGCCGAGGGTGCGCAGGGTGGGACCCTCTTTGCCGGGGAGACCGGCGCTGGTGGCGGCGAGAATGACGCGAGCGGGTGCAACCATGGTGACGATGGAACCGGCGGCGTTCTGGCCGCCCATAATCCAGTCGAGGGGCAGCGAGACGCGCAGGCTGGCGTTGCGCTGGAGCAGGGCAAACATGGCGTTGCCGCCCGCGTTGGAGCCGGTCAGCCAGCCGCCGAGCGCGCCGAGCCAGGGGGCGATCCAGCCGTAGTTGTGGCCGAGCGCGGCGGCAGCCGTACCCAGCACGTTGGTCATGCCGCTAAAGAGCATGATTTCGGCCATCGCCAGGAAGCAGATGATGGCGAGGGCGCTTAACGAGAACTGCCGCCACGTGCGCGCCGTTGCCTCGCGCGCTCCCTGTCCATCAATGCGCAGCAGCGGGATGGCGAAGAGGGCCGCGAGTAGCACCCAGAAGCCGGGCGTGTAGAGCAGGGGCAGGCGCAGCCCGACGGCGGGAAGAGATAGCACTGCCACCCCTTGCAGCCACTGCCTCACCGGCCCTACCAGTCGCGTCACCAGCAGGCAGGCTGTCAAAAAGAGATAGGGTGCTACAGCCTGCCAGAGCGGAGTAGTGTTGCTATCCGGCGAGGCGACAGGAACGGGCATATCTCTTCTGTTGCCGGTAACATAGCCGCATCCCACCAGCACGAGCATGACGAGGGCGCCGGCGAGGATGCCCGCAAGTTCGATGCCGGGAAGCTGGCTGAAGAACCATTCGCCGACGCTGAGTGCGGCCCCGGCCAGCAGGGCGACGGGCCACCAGCGCAGCATAGCGCGTTTGCCGCCGCTCATGAAGAGGGCGACGAGTCCGAAGCCGAAGGGCAGCGGGGCCATGAGCAGGGCCGTGCGCATGCCGAGCAGGCCCGAATCGAGCTTTGTCAGTTGCGCCCCCAGTTCGATACCGACGGCCAGCCCGCCCCAGGGAACGGCGATCTGCGCCAGCAGGCCGAGCAGGGCGGCAGGCAACGCCTCGAAGCCGATGGCGAACAGGATGGGGATGATGACGACGGTGCCAACGCCAAAGCCACTGGCCGACTCGATAAACGGGCCGAGGCCAAGCACCAGCAGCAATACCTGCAGGTCGCGGTCGGGACACAGGTAGGCAATGCCCCTTGCCAGCGCATCCATGCTGCCCGTCGCGCTCTGCAACTGGTAGAGCAACAGCGCGGGGAACAGCACCGTCAGCACCGTCAGCGAGGTGGTAAAGCCCTCGGCCAGCGCCAGCAGCAGCGGCACGGGAGCCAGGCGAAAGGCGGGGATGAGTACGGCCAGCAGCACAGCCCCCGCCAGCGCCGCCACCCCCGCCTGCAAGCTGCTGCGTTGAAAAACCACCAGCATAAGCAGGGCGATCACCAGGGGCAGCGTCGCCAGTGCCGTCATCAACACAACCTGCATATATGAGCCTGTCTCCTTCTTAGACCACTGAAAAGCAGCTCGCCTCTCTGTCATGCTGAGTGAAGCGAAGCATCTGAGGGAGCTGTACTGATCAACCGGTCACTTTAGATGCTTCGCTTCACTCAGCATGACATATTCGGGTCACTCTTCAGTAGCATGCTACCGTTCCTGCTTTTCATTGTGCCACACAGAGAGAGGAATCGTGAGAGCCGGTGCAGGGTCATGAACAGCGTTGACTCTTTCTCTGTCCCTCGCGCCTCTCTCCTTTGCAATACTTTTGCCGGTTGTGGCGTCTCTTGCTAGTGAGAAAAGCATGCGAACGAAAGAGGGACAGGTATGGCTCATGCAAAGGGACGGCAGGCGCGGGGGAAGGCGCTGGTGCCGCCGACGGTGACGCTGGCGCTGTGGCGGCTGCGGCGCACGTGGCGGCTGCTGATAATTACAGGCGCGGGCATGGTGGCCGCCGTCATGCTGGTCTGCGCGGTGCCGCTCTATTCACAGGTCTCAATGACTGCCGGGTTGCGCGGCATCCTCAACGCGGCCCCGCAGAACGCTGATATTATCGTCTATAGCGTTGGAGAACAGATCAGCGCGTCGTTTCTCAATAAGGTCAATGGCGAACTGAACCAGCAATTTCAGCAGACGCTGGGGCCGTATCTACTTCCTCCGCAATTTTCCGTGCAGACACAGGTCTATTTTCTTGCCCAACCTGCCAGAACGGGAAAATATTTAGATACCATTAACCAGATGCAGTTCTATGGCGGCTCGATGCCGCAGGTCGCGCCTCATATCACACTGGTGCAGGGACGGCTGCCACGGGACAATGCGCAGGAGCTAGAGGTCGCCCTGCCGGTACAGGCCGCGCGCCTGCTCAAAGCGCAGATAGGGAGCCTGCTGCACATCGATGTCGCCTTTGTGCAGATTCCCACAGAGCGCGTCGTGGAGTATTTGCCGGTGCGCGTGGTGGGCATCTTCGACGTGAAGAATGCCGCCGAGCCGTTCTGGCACCAGCTCAGCTTTGATGTCATGCCGCGCGGCGCGCCTCCCCTTCAGGGCAATATCTATACCGGCCTGATCTCGAATGCGAATTTCATCTCCCTCTTCTCGCGCATCTTCGCGCAGCAACAATTCACCGCCCTCACGCTGGAAGAGGCGGTCAGCTACTACTGGTATTACCGGCTGGACAGCGCCCGTATCGGCATCAACGACCTGGATACTGTTCTTACGGGCATCAATGAAACGCAGGTCAATATCTCGAACAATTTTGATCTCAACCAGGCCCCCTATGTGGATCAGACGAAGACCATCCTGCCCTCGGATATCCTGGAACAGTTCGCGGCGCGCGTCCCCGTTGCCCGCGTGCCGGTGATGAGCCTGCTCTTTCTGGTGCTGGCCCTTGTCCTCTTCTTTGTGAGCATGATGGCCGACCTGCTGGTTGACCGGCAGGCGGAGACCATCGCCGTGCTGCGCTCGCGTGGGGCCAGCCGGAGCCAGATTTTCGGCTCGCTGCTCACGCAAGGCCTGGGACTGGGCATCGTGGCCCTCGTGCCGGGGCCGCTGCTGGCCTTGCTGCTGGTGCAGATCGTCGCGCGGCGCACCTTCTCGACTACTGATCTGTCGGCCCTCAGCCTGCTGACGAACGATCCCTGGCAGACGCTGTGGGATTTGCGCTGGTACGTGCTTGCCTCGGTGGGCGTGGGCGTCCTCGCCATGATTGTCTCGCTCTTCCGCACGGTCAGCCGCGACGTTCTCTCCATGCGCCGCGAGACGGCCCGCACCGGCAGCCGCCCGCTCTGGCAGCGACTGAATCTGGATATTGTGGCGGCCATCATCATGCTGGTGGGCTATGGCACCTCGCTCTACGTCACCGGCTCCGGCGTGCTGGACCCGCAGTTGCAACTGCTGCTGCTCACCCCACTCACGCTGGTCGGGGCCGTGTTCCTGCTGCTGGCCTGCCTGCTGCTCTTCCTGCGCCTCTTCCCGCTGCTGTTGCAGTGGGGGTCGTGGCTGGCGACGCACTCCCGGAGCGCCTCCCCTGTGCTGGCGCTGGCGCAGATGGCGCGCGCGCCTCGTCAATCGCTGCGCATGACGCTGCTGCTGGCCCTGGCCACCGCCTTCGCCATCTTCACCCTCGTCTTCACCGCCTCGCAGCAGCAGCGCATCGTCGATGTCTCCGACTACCAGGGCGGCGCCGATTTCAGTGGCTCGCTCTCCGACCAGCCGCTTTCGCTCTTGCAGCAGATTACGACAAGTTATCGCCGTATTCCGGGCGTTCTTTCCGCCACCGTCGGTTGCGCCGACACGGCGACGGCGGGCAACGGTAGCGCGCTCTCCTTCACCGTCGAAATTCGCGGCGTGGACGCCAATAATTTTGCGCAGACGGCCATCTGGACGCCGCAGGACTCTACGCAGTCGCTCTCCTCTCTGATGGGACAATTGATCCGGCAGCGAGATACAGCCCTCAGGCAAAACGTCGTTCCAGCCATCGTCGATGCCGCCACCTGGAACCAGTTGAACCTGTATCCCGGCGCGCCCTTCACGCTCGACTTCAGTGATGGCACCGTCGATTTCGTGGCTCTGGCCGAGGTGCAGCATGTCCCGACCATCAGCGACAACGCGGGTTATGGCAATGCCAGTAGCACGGTCTCTTCTGGCGGTATTCTGGTTGATTACCAGACGTATGCCAGCGTGTACCAGAGTTTGTTTTTCTCCAGCAGCGGCGGGAGCGTCCCCATCAACTATATCTGGCTGCGCACGAAGAGCGACGCGAAATCGCTGGCGAGCGTGCGTCATGCCCTGAGTACGGGGCCGCTCCAGCTTTCGTCCGTCTATGACCGGCGCGCCACCAGCGAAACGCTGCACAACGACCCGCTCTACCTGGATCTGATCGTCCTGCTGGCGCTGGGAGCCTCGACCGCGCTCCTGCTGGCGCTGGTGGGCAACCTGATCGCCTCCTGGCTCAGCGCGCACAATCGTTTGACCGGTTTTGCCGTGCTGCGCGCCCTGGGGACGCCACCCCGGCAAATTGCCAGTGTATTGACGTGGGAGCAGGGGATTATCTATACTACAGCTATTGTGCTGGGCATGATTTTTGGCTTCCTGCTCTCGGCGCTGGCTGTGCCGGTGCTGGTCTTCACCAGCGTCGGCTCCAGCGGTGCTAACAGCGATATCTCCAGAGGGGCCTTTTACATCGCTCAGAGCGTGCCGCCGATTCAGGTTATCGTCCCGCTCTCTGTGGGCATCGCCCTTGTCGCGCTTATCGTTATCTGTGTCATCGCGCTTGGCATGATGATCCGCGTCGCCTCGCGCCCCTCCATCGGCCAGACGCTGCGCTTAAACGAGGATTGATAATTCTATCTTTTGAGGAGAGGCTATGACACAACCGATCATTGTTTGTGAGAATCTGGTCAAAATCTACAAGGTGGCGGACCTGGAAGTGGTGGCGCTGCAAGGGCTGGACCTGGAAGTGCAGCAGGGCGAGATGATGGCGATTGTGGGCGCTTCCGGGTCGGGCAAGACGACGCTGATGAACATTCTCGGCGGGCTGGACGTGCCGAGCGCAGGCAAAGCCATCGTGGACGGTAACGACCTGACGCGCCTGAGCGAGGCGCAACGCATCGCCTATCGCCGCTATGTCGTGGGCCATATCTGGCAGCAGAGCGGGCGCAACCTCTTGCCGGAGTTGAGCGCGCAGGCCAACATTGAACTGCCGCAATTGTTAGGCGGTGTCGGCTCGGTGCGGCGCTCGCAGCGGGCGCGCGAACTGCTCGAACTGGTGGGTCTCGGCGGGCGCGAGAAGAACATGCCCGACCAGCTCTCCGGCGGCGAGCAGCAGCGCGTCGCCATCGCCATCGCTATCGCCAATGACCCTGTGCTGCTGCTGGCCGACGAGCCGACCGGCGAACTGGACTCCGTCACCGCTCACGAGGTGATTGGCTTGCTGCGCGACCTCAACCAGCGGCTCGGCCTGACCATCATCATTGTCACGCACGATGTCGCCATCGCGGGTATGGCCGACCGCACCATCGCCATTCGGGACGGGCGCACCAGCACGGAGACGGTGCGCCGCGAGGCTCCCCTGGAGGAACCGGCAGAGAACACGCTGGCCGCCAGCGCCGTCATTGGCCTTTCCAGCAAGACGCACCGCGAATCGGTGCTTATTGATCGCGTGGGGCGCCTGCAACTGCCCAAAGAGGCGCTGGAAAACATCCCCTTCAACGGGCGCGCCGAGGTGCGCATCACTGAAGACCATGTAGAATTGTGGCCCCTGCGCGTCGAGGCCAGCACGGCCAATGGCAACGGAAACGGCAAGGGCGCGGCTACACAGCAAACACAGTCAGCGGAAGAGGAGCAATAGTTATGGAGACGGTAGCTGTCAAGACCATTGCCGAGGCGCGCGGGGTGACGCGCGACTTTCGCGGCGGCGGTGGCATCGTGCATGCCCTGCGCGGCATCGATTTGCGCGTCGGGCCGGGCGAGTTCGTGGCCCTGCGCGGGCGTTCCGGCTCCGGCAAGACCACCCTGCTCAACATCTTGATCGGCCTCGACGACCCGACAGAGGGCAAGGTTTACATTCTGGAACGCGACCTTTCCCGGCTTGATGAATCGGCCCGCGCCCGTATGAGGCGTGAGAGCATCGGTATGATGTTCCAGAACGCGCACCTCTTCCCCGCGCTCACCGCGCAGGAAAACGTCGAAATTCCCCTGCGCCTGGCGCGCATGGAGGCCGGGGAGCGCACGCGCCGCTCGCTGGATGCGTTGGAGCGGGTGGGGCTGAAGGCCAGGGCGCACCATCGCGGCCTCGAACTCTCCGGCGGCGAGCAGCAGCGCGTCGCCCTCGCCCGCGCGCTCGTGCATACCCCGCGCTTCATCGTCGCCGACGAGCCGACCGGCAACCTGGACTCGCTAACGGGCCGTACCATCGCCCGCCTGCTGGCAGAAATCGCCCACACGCAGCAGATCGGCATGCTCATCGCCACTCACGACATGACCGTCGTCAACGAGGCCGACCGCGTGGTAGAAATCTCCGACGGACGCATCCTGGGGGGATAGTGCAAAAGTGCCTGACTTTTTCGAGTGTGATGATATACTTTCCTACGCAGGAATCGTCTCCTTTTCTCGCTTCCCGTTTGGGATTGAAAGAAGCATCTCTACGAACGTCTCGGTTTCGTCGCCGAGGAATGCCGCAAAATGAGCGTGATTGCGTGGAGAGAACTCAAGGACGAGTGGTTGATGGCCCGCTATCGCCAGGCTATCCCACCGCCCTGCCCCAGGCCGGCCGCCAGGGGTGGCCCCATAGGGGTTAACGGAAGCCCGTGCGAGGGCGACGCAGGCCACCCGCAAGGGCTGGCCCTACTATAGACGACCGCTTCCCTGGCCCCACGAGATGTTCGTGTAGAGTAGGGCCAGCCCTGGCGGCTGGCCTGCTGCCAGTCGTCCCAGCCCAGCCGCCAGGGCTGGCCCTACTCTATACACGATATGGTTCACGCGGCTTATGGAGGGGTCGTCTATAGTAGGGCCAGCCCTTGCGGCTGGCCTGGGGACGCGGGTGGCTGGCCTGCGGGATGGCCGATGTGCTGGGGGATGGCCGATGTGCTGGGGGATGGTGGCTGGGCTGGGGATGGTGGCTGGGCTGGGGACGCGGGTGGCTGGGCTGGGGACGCGGGTGGCTGGGCTGGGGACGCGGGTGGCTGGGCCTGCGGGATGGCGGCTGGGCTGGGGGGCGGTCGGGCTGCTGGCGACAGAACTTAGAACCCACCCCGCGAGTGAATCACCTGCCCGGTGATCCAGCCTGCCTCGTCGCTTGCCAGGAAGGCGATGAGGCGCGCCGCATCCTCCGGTTGTCCGACGCGGCCCATCGGCGCGTGCTGCGTCAGAGCGCGCCGTAGCTCCTCCGTCATCCAGCCTGTATCGGTCGCGCCGGGGTCGACGGCGTTGACGGTGATGCCCTGCGGGGCCAGCTCGGCGGAGAGCGTGAGGGTGAAGGCTTCGATTGCGCCTTTCGTTGCGATGTAGGCCAGTTCGCCGGGCATCGGGCTTAGCGACTGCCCGGAGGTCATGTTGATGATACGCCGCGCCGTCTTGCCCCCGTAGCGACGCGCAAACTCCACGCTCAACAGCATAGTCCCGCGCATATTGACGGCATAGTGGGCATCCAGCATCTGCGCGTCCAGCGCCTGGTAGCCATCGCGAGTCGAGTATGCCGCGTTGTTGACCAGAATGGCGGGCGCGCCCAGGCCGGCCTCTACGGCATCCAGTATGCGTGTCGCCGCATCCACCTCGCTCATATCCACCTCCATACTCGCGCAGCGCACCCCTCTTGCGCGCAACTCCTCTTCCAGCAGAGCGGGCCAATGCTCATCCACTTCATACGACATCAAGCGATCATAAGCACGCCAGTGGGTGAAGAAAATATCGCAGCCAGCCATAGCCAGCGCCCGGCAAATGGCCGTGCCAATGCCCCGCCGTCGGCTCGCCCCTGTGACGATAGCGATACGGTGTTGTGGTGTGTTGTTCATGGGTATATGGTAATCGAAAGGTCGCCCATTCCGCAAGGTACGGGCAGGTGCGCAGGTCGGGTTGGCGATATTTGGATTGATAGGGTATAATACACGTAAATCGATACGTCCTTCCCCCGTTGAGAGAGGTGCAGACAATTGACGATTCGAGCCATAACCATATCGGGCGAGGTTGCCACCGGCAAAAGCTCGCTTGCTGATGCCGTGATTGCCCTGCTTCCCGGCTGGAAGCGGGTCAACACGGGCCAGCGTTTTCGTGATTTTAGTGCCGCGCGCGGAATGTCCATCCAGCAGGTGAGTCTCTTGCCCGACGAGGTTCACAAGGCCTTCGATACGGCCCAGCGTGAATTGCTTGAGAAGGAAAGCGGCGTCGTCGTTGAAGGCCGCCTGGCCGGCTGGCTCGCACGTGGATTAGACGATGTATTGAAGGTCTATTGCTACGCCCCGCTTGAGGTGCGCGCCGAACGGTACATGAGGCGTGAGCAGGTAGACCTGGCGCGGGCGGAGGCCGAAATCGAGTACCGCGACAGCCGCGACGTGGAAAAGTACAGACGTATCTATGGTGTCGCCGATTACCGCGCCCCCGAATTTTACGACCTGCTGGTGGACACCTCAAAGCACACGCCCGCCGAACTGGCTCAACAGGTCGTCAGCGCCCTCCAGGAACGCTATAAACTGGTGCGGCATAAATGAGAGAAGCGCGTCGGACTCGCTGCCCGGCGCGCTTCTCTCATTTATGCCTGCTCTTTCTGCACCGTTTCCACGACCTGTTTCAGCACGTCGTAGGGCTGCGCGCCCAGGACGAGGTATTTGTTGTCGAAGACGAGGGCGGGAACGGCATCGATGCCGTATTCGTGGGCCTGCCGGATATCCTGCTCCACCTCTCTTTTGTAGGTGGGATTTGCCAGCACAGCAGAGGCGAAATGATCGGTGTCCAGGCCAACGCTGCTGGCAATCTGCTTGAGGACATCGGGGTTGCCGATATTTTCGCCCTCTTGCCAGTAGGCGCGCATGACGGCATCGTGGAAGGCGTTGCCCTTGCCCTGCGCCTCAGCATATTTCTCGGCGATCAGCGCCGGTTCGCTGTTCGTCTCCAGGGGGCCGGGATTGATCTCGACGCCGTACTGCTCCTGTGCCCGCTTCTTGAGCGCCGGGCGCGAGGCTTCGATGCGCTCTTTGTACTGCGGTGGCAGCCTCGTGCCGGGTGGCCGCAGCTCAAACGAGTGCCAGTGAATATCGATCTCAAAGTGTTGTTGTAGCTTCTCCAGACCGGAGGCGACTAAGAAGCAGAAGGGTCAAACAAAATCTGACCAGACATCGATACGAGTTACCATAAAGACGTTCTTCCTTTCCTCTCTCATAATCACGCTTAGACCGCCTGCTTTTATACGCAGCGATTCCAGTGTATCACCACAGGCTTACTCTTAGCACGGAATTGAGAGGTATCACGAGCAGCGAATCCAGAGTGGGGAGATGCTTTCGACGGGGCGGTCGAAGAGGCCGGACTGGCCATCGATGCGGAAAAGTTGCTCGAAGTCGGCGGGGGCGAAGGCTTTGCGCAGGCGCGCGGCGTAAGAGGTGACCAGCACCTGCAGGTAGTGTTCTACATCATAGTCGCTCTGCCTGCCACTTCCCTCGTACTTCTTACTTGAGACATCAGTTGTGCTTTCTCCCGTTTCGCCGGTTGATGCGCTGCTGGCTTCCCATGCGGTGTTGACGGAGGGTTCTTCGCTTTCGTCGGGCAGCCAGACGTAGGAGCCGCCGCGAGCGCGGTAGAAGCGGACGCGTTCTCCCGGATACCAGTGTTTGCGACCGGCAGCCAGCAGGGCTTCGTATTGTGGCTCCGGGTGGGCGGAGCGGGCGGCCAGGTAGGCTTCGGAGGTTTTGGAGAGACGCACGCGGGTGGCCAGTTCGGAGGGGGGAAGTTTGCGTTTGCGCAGCGCGGTTACCATGTCCAGATAGCTCTGGCGCAAGCCGGGGATGTCGTTGGTCATGGTGCAGTAGAGGGCGTGGCGCAGGAACCGCTCGCCGAACGGCTCGGCGCGGCTGGAACGCAGGGCGACGCCATGCACGATCAGCCGGTCATTGTAGGTCAGCAGGGCATAGTTTTTGACTTCGTGGCTGAACATGGCGCGGTAGCGGCCTTCGTATTCCAGGCGAATGCCTTCCGGCAGCAGCGCGCCAATCTCTGCCACCAGCGCCCGCTCCTGCTGCTCGCTCCAGTCGGTCGGCACGGCGAAGTAGACGCCGTCGGTATCGGCCTCGATCAGGGCCATGCCGCGTTCGCGCAGGGCATCCAGCACCTGCGACAGCACCTCACGCCCGCGTTTCGTGACCTCATCCGCCGCGTGGATGTCGGCGAAGAGGGCCATCGCGCCCGCGCCCATGTAGCCGTAGGCTGCGTTAATCAGGATTTTCATGGCGGCCTGCGTGGCGTCGTGCATACTGGCCTCTAAGGAGCCGGGCGCCGCGTTTCTGGCCGCCGCTTTATGGGCAAGGCGCAGATCGGTCAGGCGGTCGAGGATGCCCAGCAGGACGCCCAGGCGGTCGCTGGTCGGCCCGATCCTGAAGCTGCGCATCAACGATGGGTAGAGCGAAGCTACGTCGGCTTTCACGACATGCTCGGCGACTCCGGTAGCGAAGAGAAAGACGGCGCCGCCTTCGTGTGGGGCGTGGTCAGTGCCGGGTTCTGCCGTCTGTCGCGGCAGAGCGACGCCCGCCCGCAGGTAGGCGCGCACGAGTATGGGTTCGAGGATGCCCATAGCGGGTCCAGCCGAGGCCAGGCGTTCGTAGCGGCGCGGGGCCATGCTGGCGAGGGCGAAGGGCGCGCCCAGCAGGCGGCGTGAGAGACCATCGACCTCTGCCACGTCGTCCAGCGCGTAGTGGCGCACCTGCTGCGGGTCGCGGCGGAAGGTCTCGAAGATCGTCCCGCCTTCCAGATAGACGCGGTCGGGCGCGGCCATGCCGAAGTAGCGAGCCACCTCTTTGAGTCCGTAACCCGGCATGTCGCGCACGACGAAATCGTGACGGCGCACGGCATCCAGCGTATCGATCAACTCGCGCCCGGCCACGCTGTAGCGCACGCGCCTTCGCGCCTCTGGCCCGATGGCCAGCGTCTCCTCGCGGCGTTCCAGCAGGCGGGGCGCGCCCTCGCGCCCCAGTTCCAGCGGGATACCATGCACGGCGGCCCGCTGCTCTAAGAAGGGCAGATCGAAGCCGAAAAGGTTATGGTTCTCGATGACATCGGGGTCGCGCAGGCGGATCAGCGTGCAGAGATCGCTAATCAACTGCGCCTCATCTTCGGCACGTGGCGCCTCAAGCGTGGTGGCAAGCCCGCGACTGTCGCGCACGGCCACCAGAAAGATGCGCCCACGATGTGGGTCGAGCGCAGTCGTTTCTAGATCGAATTGCAGACGGTGCAAATCCTCGTAGGCCAGTCCTTTGAAATAGACGCGCCCGCTCTGCATCAGGTACTGCTCGACGGGGCCAACGCGGTAATAGTCGTCAGGCAGGTCACCCAGGCTGCTCACCTGTCTGCCCAGGCGGCGAGACGCGCCGGTCAGCAGCGCGCGTTCCAGCATGCGCCCGTCGCGGGCCGAAAGCAGGTAGCGAAACGAACCCGGCGGGCCGTCCAGTTCGCGATAGCTAAACGCTGTGTTGTGCGCGCCCATCCTGTCGGTTGGAACCGGCGCAGGGCCGAGATGCGCCAGGTCGGCCAGCGTGGCGGCAAAGAGCCAGGGGCGGAACCGCTCCCCGACGCGCTCCACGCGCTCGCTGCCCGGCTCCCGCCGCCAGATCACCGCCAGCCCGCCGCGATTGGCCCACACCGAGACAATTCCCGGCAGCCCATCCCACCCGAAGAGCCACTCATCCTGTGTAGTATTTATCGGTTCGTCCAGAAGAGAATGTGACACCGGCTACTCCTGATATGAATACGTGAAATCTCTGTCAGCTCCGGCGGGGTTCAGTATAGCACCGGCGAATTAATTTGTTAAGGCTCATTATCGGCCCTATGTTCCTTGCCGATCAATCGGGGCCGACAGGCCAGCGAGACGGACTATAGCTTGCTATGGTACAATAACATGGTGACATATTTCTGAAATGCACTTTTATCAGACGCCTACAGGGGCCAAAACTGGAAGACGACCATGTTAGAAAACCGTGATTTACTGGCGGGTTTGAATGAGCCGCAGCGGCAAGCGGTGACGACGACGCTGGGGCCGGTGTTGATCCTGGCGGGGCCAGGTAGCGGCAAGACGCGCGTCATCACCCATCGCATCGCCTATCTGGTGTGCCACGAAGACGTTTCTCCCTGGCGCATCCTGGCCGTGACCTTTACCAATAAGGCGGCGAAGGAGATGCGCGAGCGGCTGGAACGGCTGGTGGGCATCAGCGAGTCGAAGGAGATGACGATTGGCACCTTCCACGCCATCTGCGCCCGCGTCCTGCGCGTCGAGGCCGATTATCTCTTGCCGGTGGGGCTGAACCGCTCGTTTGTCATCCTCGATAGTGATGACCAGACGGCGCTGGTGAAGCAGGCGCTCAAGGATCTGAATCTGGATGAGAAGCATTACCGGCCCGGCGCCATCCATGCCGCCATCTCGCGCGCCAAGAATGATATGATCGGGCCGGAACAGATGGCCGAGCGCGCCATCAAGTACAGTGAAGAGGTGACGGCCCGCATCTACAAGCAGTACCAGCGCCTGCTGCGCGCCAACAATAGCGTCGATTTCGATGACCTGCTCATGCTCACCGAGCAACTCTGGCGCACGCAGCCGGACGTGCTGGCGCGCTACCAGAAACGCTGGCAGTACATCCACGTGGACGAGTTCCAGGATTGCAATTTGCCGCAGTATAAGCTGATCAAACTGCTCGGCTATGGCACGGCGGAACGGCACGAGGGGGCGGGCAACGTCTGCGTGGTGGGCGACGACGACCAGATGATCTACACCTGGCGCGGGGCCAGCGCCGAGAATGTGCAGCGATTTGAAGAGGATTTCCCGCGCACCAGGGTGATCCTGCTGGAACAGAACTACCGCTCGACGCAGAACATTCTGGATGCCGCGCAGAGCGTGGTGCAGCGCAACCGGCTGCGCAAGGACAAAAAACTGTGGACGGCGCTCGGCACGGGCGAGAAGGTTGTCTGCCATGAGGCGTACAACGAGGAAGAGGAAGGGCTGTTCGTGGCCCACGAGATCAGCCGTCTGCTGGCGCGCGGTGAGGTGGAGAAACGCGGCGATATCGCCGTCATGTACCGTACCAACGCCCAGTCCCGCGCGCTGGAAGAGCAATTTCTGCGCGCCAACATCCCCTACAAAGTGATAGGCAGCCGCAAATTCTACGAGCGCAAAGAGATCAAGGACATGCTGGCCTACATGCGCCTGCTGGCAAACCCCTACGACGAACTGAGCCTGCTGCGCATCATCAACGTTCCCAATCGCAAGATCGGGCCAAAGACGCTGGACGTGTTGAAGCAGTGGGCGAGCGAGCGGCATCTAACGCTCTACGACGCCATCGGGCGCATCGAGGAGCATCCCACGCTGGGCAAAGCAGCGAAGCACGCCCTCAGCGAGTTCGGCAAGTTGCTGACCGATCTGCGCAACGCGATGGATGAACTGCACCTGCCGGAACTGCTCAGTACCATTGCCGAACGCAGCGGGCTGGGTCCCGACCTGCGCGACAACGCGGACGGAGAACTGGATCGCTGGGGCAACGTGCTGGAACTGCGGCGCGTGGCCGAAGACTACTCCGAGATCGAGACCCCTGCGGCGCTGGAACTATTCCTGGAAAACGTGGCGCTGGTTGGCGGGGCCGATACGGCGCAGACGAGCGAGGATGGGCGATTGCTCGACGAAGAGAAGGCCGATGCCGTGACGCTGATCACGCTGCACGCCGCCAAAGGGCTGGAATTCCCCGTCGTCTTCATTGTCGGCATGGATGAAGGCTCGCTGCCCCACGCGCGCTCGGTCGATAAGCCGGAGCAACTGGAAGAGGAGCGCCGCCTGACCTATGTCGGCTTCACCCGCGCCATGCGCCGCCTCTACCTGGTGCGCGCTTACCGCCGCTCGCTCTTCGGCGAGAGCCAGTACACGGAGCCGTCGCGCTTCCTCAACGACATCCCGCTCGATCTGGTCGCCAACCCGGGCAAAACGAGGTCTCACGAGGTCGGCGGCTTGCGCTCGACCATGAACCGCCGCCAGAACGCAGGCGGTTGGAACGAGTTCAACCAGGACACCTATCGCGGCCCCGCCAGCGGGCGCACCTACGGCAGTGGGCGTGCCGGAACCTACGGCTCCGGCGGAAATGGAGGCAAGACGGGCGCGCCGCAATGGATGTCCTCGCGCCCAACATCGTATTCATCGCCGACGGTGCCGCCTTCGCCTTCGGTGCGCAAGGGGAACATCCAGCCGCCACCCTCATCTTCCTCACAGGAGGAAGAGAAGCCGAAGGAGCAGCAGTTCCACCCCGGCGATCGCGTCAGCCACGCCCTCTTCGGCCAGGGCGTCATCCTCAAAAGCGAGATGGAGGGCGGCACCGAATTTGTCGAGGTGCAATTCGGCAGCAAATATGGCAAAAAACGCCTGAGCATGGATTTCGCGAAGCTGGAAAAGCTGTGATATTATTATGACGGCTGGTAGAGCAGTTGGCGGTGCAGAACAGAGATGAGGGTATCGGTGAGGGTGAGCATCTTTTCAAATTGCTCGACCTGTTGCTCCGGCGGCACGCCTTCTTCCTGCCAGCGGGCGCGCAGGTATTGCTCGAAGGCAGCGAGTTCGCTGCGCACAAGCTGGCGTAGCTGGAAGCGCATGAGCGCGGGCAAGGCAAGCGGCAGGCCCAGCCGTTCAAGCCCCTGATAGAGTTCGAGCAGCAGCAAATCATCGCCGCTGAAGCATGGTTGTCCGTCGCTTTCCGTAGGAAAGAGCAGCCCCTGTTGCACCAGTTCTTCGATGGTAGTCGTGGAAACGCCCGTGCGCTCAACCAGCTCCTCTTTTGAGAACTGCGCCGGTGAGCCACCGGTCGGCAGCGGGGGCAGCAGCCGCTGTTTGAGCGCGAGCTTCATCTGCACCTCGCCCTGCTCGGCACGGATGCGCAGGAATGCTTTGATCTCGTGCAGGGGCAAATGCTGTCGCTCTTTGAGTTCTCTGATAATGGTGAGGATCTGCCGGTGTTCGTGCGTGTAGTAGGCAACGCGCCCGCGCATGAGCGGCGGCGGCAGCAGTCCCTCAGTATTGTAAAAACGGATGGTGCGCCCGGCAATGCCGGTGACATGGGCAAGGTCATCGATGCGCATCAATTCCTCATTGTCAGGTTGGTTTTGTGCCACAACTACTGTCCCTCTCACAATGTAACAGCGTAGCTGTCATCATCTCCACATGCGGACCACGCGCGAGGGAGCAGGCCACGCGCCATAAAGTCCCCGCGAAGGAGCAGGCCACGCGCCATAAAGTCCCCGCGAGGGAGCAGGCCACGCGCCATAAAGTCCCCGCGAAGGAGCAGGCCACCCGCCAGGGGTGGCCCTACTATATACGTGTTTTCATCCCCGCCACACCGCTCGCATGGCGAACGGGGCTATATAGTAGGGCCACCCCCCATAGGCGTTAACTTAAGGCCGTGCGAGCGCCAGGCAGGCCACCCGCCAGGGGTGGCCCTACTCTAGCCGTGGCGTTCGTGCCGCCTGTGGAGTCGCGTCTAGAGTAGGGCCACCCCTGGCGGGTGGCCTGCGGCGACCTTAAGTTAACGCCTATGGGGCCACCCCCTCACGGGTGGCCCGGCAATGGCCTGTAGCCTGCAAGATGTCTGAGCGTTAGCGCGTTTAGTCGCCAGCCGCACCGCCGGTGACTTCGGCGAGAACCTCTTCATCGCTCACGTCACTCTTGATGGTTGCCTGGCCGATGAAGAATACGACGACCGCGACGACCAGCGAGAGGAGAGCGATGCCGCCAATCCAGAGCAGCCAGCTACTCTCCGTGACTAAAGGGGTCCACGGGCCGGTGAAGGTGACATAGACGCCAACGGCGCTGGCGACGAGGCCGAAGACCGAGCAGAGGTAGAACACCCAGTCCGGCGCCAGACGCGCGCGCGTGAAAGCCTCGTGGTACTTGTAGCGAATGATGATCACATCGATGAAGAGGATCACCATCGAGACGCACCAGATGACCGTGACAGCCGCCTGCAGGATATCGTAGACGATGGTGGACAGGTCGGTGGGCTTAAAGCCGGCTGAGAGGGCATAGGGCATGATAATGAACGCGATCACTGTGAAAAGCGCGGCAATCACGCTTTGCACCAGCACGGCTACCCAGGGAACCCTGTTCGCATTGACTTTGCTCATGACCGTCGGTAAGCGTCGGTCAAGACCAGAGACGAAGAGCAATCGCCCGAACGAATAGTTGTAGACGGCGGTGTTAAAGAGGAAAAAGCCGATAAAGATGAGGTTGACGATGACCCCAAGGACGGTGCCAGCCGCGCCAAACCCGTTCTGTACGGCGGCGGCCACCGCTGCCGGGTTGCCCTGCGTGACGACATTCGGGTTGCTCGACGATGCGGGAACCGCCATCATCACGCCGAAGGTGCCGATCAAATAGGCAGCCATGACCACGACCGACCCCCAGAGGAGATAGCGAGTGATGGCGCGCATATCATTGATCTCAACGCCCATATTTAACGGGACTTCAATGCCGAGCAGGGCCAGCACGACCAGGCCGAAGAACGTCCAGTTGCCGCCGTTGAGGCTCCAGCTCTTCGCGGAAAAGTCGGCCTGCGGCGCGTGACCGCTGAGCAGCCAGACTACCCCGGCCAGACCGATCAACAGGATGGCGCCACCATAGGCGATGAAAACGGCATTGACAAAGTTTTGCGTGACACGGAAGCGCAAAATGGAAAGCACAAAGGAGAAGGCGATGACGAGGATAATCACCAGCCCTTGCTCCCACGCCTCCGGCAAAAGGCTGGCATTGAACTGGCCGCCCAGTTGCTGAATCAGCGTGACAACGGCGTCGCCTGTTGCAATCATGACCAGAATGCCAGGCCACCAGGCGCAGAAACCGGCAAAGAAGCCCATAAAAGCGCCGAATGCCTTGTTGGTCCAGACGTAGATCGAGCCTTCACCGGGGAACATCAGGCCCAGTTGCCCGGTCACGATGGCGCCGGGAATGAGGAACGTGATGAAACCGAGGCCCCAGTAAATGTAAGCCGCCGCCCCCGCGCCGGGGATGACGCCTGCATTACTGATAAAAAGGACGATTGCTACGAAAATAGCTACCATGTCGAAGGAATTGAGGACTTTTGGCAGAATGCCACCGGCAATGCGTTCTGAACGCAGAACGTTGCTGCTGCCACTGCCACTACTGCTCGCGGTTGTAGCCATTGAAGCGTACACCTCCTGGAAAAATTTCTGTAGCACATGCCACAGACGACAGTTCGGACTACATCGACAGGAATGAATATGAAAGAACTACCGGCAAACCCTCCTTTCTGTATAACATTCCACAGTTGAGTATAGCGCATGAAACGCCGCCTGTCCAGTGAGGACAATGCTGATTTACCTTTTAATGGCTCACTCTATCGATGAAAATGATCTCAGACGTGTCATGCGGAGCGGCAAAGAGCCGTTAGCCCTGAGTGCAGCGAAGGGAAGCATCTCATATTGCCCTGGCCGACCAGGGGTTACTCCAGAAACTTCGCCGTTGCCCGGCATGACATGGCTGAAGGGGCATCAGTGCTTTCCCGGTGTGGCAGTGGGTTTCGCGCCCGGTCTGGCGGTGGGTGTTGGCGTGGCCTTTGTTGATTGATTCAGTAATGCCTGTTCCTGCTGGAGTTTGCGCTGCACGGCGCGCAGATAGGCTTGCGCGCCATCCAGATCGGTATCAGTAATGGTCTGGAGCTGTCGCGGCATCTTGTTGACATCGTTGACCCAGCTTTGCAGGACGTTCTGCAGGGCCGCCAGCGTATCGTTATCCTGGTAGATACGGGCGAGCCAGCCGCGAGCGGTGATGACGGCGCGCAGGGTCACATTGAGGAAGTCGCCGGCCACCGTCGCGGCGAGCGTGACCAACGGGGAAACGAAAACATCGTAGGCTACGCGAGTGAGGCGCGCGGCTGCGATGGCGGCATCGAGCGAGACGCCCTCCATGCTGTCCAGCGCGGTGATAAATTCACGACGCACCTGATCGGCTCCGGCCTGAACGCCCTTCTGAAACTGCTCTTCCAGTTGTTTTTCGATATTGTTGCCGGCGTTCTCTACGGCCTGGGGCAGCTTCGGGCCAAGTTCGATGGCGGCAATTGTCCCGCCTCCAACGGCGGCGAGGCCCAGGCCCCAGAGCAGTTTGCGGCGCGTGACGCCCTTTTTCTTGCGCCGGGGTTTGCGCTCCGGCTCCTCATCCTCATCGGCGGGTGCGGGGCTTCGGCGAGCCGTGCGTGTGGGCTTGCTGATACGACGCGGCGGTACGACGGTGGCGCGGCGATCCAGTGGATCCTCTTCGCCCTCATCCTCATCCTCGTACTCATAGCCGAGATCGGGGTCAACGCCCTGGGGTTCCCATTCGACGAGCGCCTCTTCATCTGCCGGGTGCAGTTCTGTCAGTCGTCGCGTGCGTGGGGCCGCTACAGGTGCGGGGGGATACGGATGATACGGTTGCAGCATGCGGCTCTGTGTCCGGCCTTCGTCCTGTCCCCGGCGCTGCTGTGGCGTGGGGCGGCGCGAGCCGTGATGCGGCTGAGGATCGGCGTGGCGCGGCGTCTCCTCAACTTCGCCTTCCAACTCCTCTGGCTCCAGCACCATAGTGGCGCGGGCCTTACTGGCAAGGATGTTCTGTCGCAGGAGTTGTCGCGTGCGGCGCGGATCGGGGCGGGGGGCCAGAATACCAGAAGTATGCCGGGAATCCGCGCCGATTTTCGTTGCCTGCTGGCTCGTGGGACCCGTGCGGCCCGCGTTTGAGGACGTGTGAGGTCTGCTACGCAGTGGGTCGTAATCATACGCGTACTGTCGTCCTGGACTCTTCCGGTAGGTTCTTCTTTCCGATTGTAGCATGGGTACCTTCCTGCTCCTGCCCTGTTCGCTTGCACTCACTCGCAGACATCAACCATTCAAAGCAACAGACACGCTGCTGCTCGTACACATTTTACACTATAAAAATGCAAATGTCCAGTTCCTACGTGTCATTCTGAGCGGAGCGAAGAATGACACGTTCGAGGACGATTGGTCATGGCATATCAGTGAATGAGCAGTGAGGGCAGGTGGGGCAGCAGCGACCAGAAGGTGGTGCCGAGCAGCGCGATGGTGAGCCAGAAGGCAAACCAGCCAGAGAGTTTGAGCGTCTGCTGCATCACGGCGTGGAAGCCGACCGGGTTGTCTGTGCGGAAGGCGCCGGTGAGGGAGACGACCGCGATGGGCAGCGTCCAGAGGGTGATGAGCAGCAGGTGTGGTGCGCCGTGTGGCAGGGCCAGCGCAACGATAATGCCATAGGCGGCCAGCAGCAGCAGGAGATAGAAGACGCGGCTCAAACGCAGGCTGAAGAAGGTGGCCAGCGTGTGCTTTCCCGCCTGCACATCGCTCTCCATGTCGCGCAGGTTATTGGCATGGATGACCGCCGCCGCCAGCAGGCCCAGTGGGAGGCTGTAGAGCAAGACCATGCGATCAAGGGAGCCGATCTGCACGGCGTAGGCGCTCAGCGTGAGCAGGGGGCCGAAGATGCCGAAGGCGACCAGCTCCCCCAGCGTCAGTGAGGAGAGCGAGCGCGTCGTGGCGCTGTAGAAGAAGGCGCAGAGCAGCCCGACAAGCCCGAAGAGGATGATGGGCCAGCCGCCATTGAGGGCCACCACCAGATCGAGCAGGCCGCCGAAGGCCAGCATAAACAGCCCGACGCTGAGAACGGTGACCGGACGCACAACCGCCTGCTGGATCAGCCCGCCGGGGCCGAAGGCGTTGCTGGTATCGATGCCGCGCAGGTAATCGTAATAGTCGTTGACCAGTTGCGCCCCGGACTGGATCAGCACGACGGCGACCAGCAGGCCGAGGAAGTGCAGGATGTGGAAATGACCGAATGGCGGTTTCTGTGGAATAGTCTGCGTCCACGCCAGCGCGCTGCCGACGACGACGGGCGCGAGCGAAAGCGGCAGGTAGGCCGGTCGCAGGCCATCCCACCAGAGATGAAGCCATTCAAAAGGGCCGCGTCGGTATTCCGCCGGGTGGACGACCAGCGCCCCCGGCAGGCTGACCGAGCGTGTCGCCGTGACGGGATGCACCTCAATCTCCGGCTGCAGAGCATTAATGGCCTGAAATGAATCTAGCGGAATGGTCGGCACCTCTTCCGCCTGCACCGTTTCCGCCGTAACGATTTGTGAAGTGACCGGTTTTCTGGTTTTCTGGCCGGTATTTTTCTGGTTCCTGTCTTCGTGCTTATCTTGCATAATGTACGATACGTCCCCTCTGGTATCAAATGGAAATATGGAGCAAGAACAGAAAAAAGCTCTTACAGAGAATACGCTACAACTCCGAAAAACGTATACGCCGTCTGCATGCATAGCTGATTACTACCTCTAAGTATACACCATTTTGTCGGCGCTGACAGCGGGAAAAGTGCGCAATCATAATGGTTCGTGTCGATGGTGCTGAAGCTCGTCTCGCAGGGCAAGCATGGTACGTTGCAATTGTGCCTGTTCCATCGCGATGGTCAGGTCGCCGCGTGTTTTTTCCAGGATGCCGCGTGCGCTATCGGTAGTGCGGCGCAGGCCAGCGGTGATGGCGTCGGGGAAATCGATGGAGATCAGAATAGCATAAATATCATCCATGTAGCCCAGGTAGACCTCGCAGGTTTCGATGTTGCCCCGGCGCAACTGGTCGAGCAGGTAGCGGCGCAACTCGCCCACCGCTTCTCCCAGGCCGTTGAGGTACGCGGCCCAGCCAATGCCAAGCTGTTCCGCGCCGGGCAGAGGCTGATGCTGGACAAGGGCGCTGAAGGTGCAGGCCTCGGCAAATTCTTTCTGCGCGTCCTGTACGAAGCCGGCATAGTAGATATCCTGGTGGTCGCGCAGGTCGATTGCCATTTCCTGGAGCAGGTCTGCCGCCTGCGCCAGCAGGCGGGCCGCCGTCTGGAAGTCCTGCCGGTGGGCGGCGCGTATGCTGTTGGCGCAGAAGCGAATGGCGCTGCGTGATTTGGGCAAGGCCCGTTCGCGCGCCGCGTTCTTCAGCGCCAGGTGTTCCGTCGCCTCGCGCCCGATACTCTCAAAGTTTTCCGCCATCGTAGCTTCGCTTTCTCACACTCGTTTGTCTGCCGGTTCGCCTGTACGCCCATTATAGCGAAGCTGCGATGGCCTTGCAACCATAGCCGTTGGAGGTACTAGCCAGAACGACATCCGTGTCATGCTGAAACAACAATCGTGTCATGCGCAGCGGCAGCGAAGCATCTGAGTGAGTAAAATTACATAGCGGTGACCTCAGAGCTTCGCTGCCGCTGCGCATGACACGGCCTGTGAAAGTGCGTTTTGAAACTTCCTTATATGAGCCGCCGCACCTCGATTTCGGGCGGGAAGCTCATGTCGTTAAGGTCGCCGGACCAGAACAACTGCTTCATGATCTCGGCGACGGCGTAGAGCAGGTGTTGCAGCGCCGCCTCGCGCCCCTGCTCGAAGGCGGCGCTGCCCCGGTAATCGCCAAGTTGCGCGAATAGCGGGTTGACCGGTGCCCGCTCGCTCATGCGCACGAGATACATCTCCATCTTCAAGGCTCCCTGTTCAACAGGCACCATGATACGCAGTTGTGGCACCGAGTTGATGATGTCCAGGCGGTAGAACACGCCGTAGTGGTCGCGGGAGGCCTGGAAAATGGAGACCTCCGGGACGCAGTCGTCGTTATCATAGCCGTACTCTGGATGTTCCATCTCTACTCCTAAATCTGCCAGGATGTTTTGAACTTGTTCGTGAATATTCATTCTGCCCTCTCTCAGGGGCGAATACAGGATCGCCCGAACCTCTCTCTGCTTGCTTCTAGCCTGATAAGACCAGTTTTCAAACGACTACCGGCACCTACGGTTGCCCCTTCATCCTGCTATTCTGTGCATGCGCAGGGAAAACGGAAATGTCATCCACGCAATAGGCGAACGTTGACTCCCAGGCGTCCATTGATGGTGCGCGCCGGTGATGGATGGTAACAACCGAAAAACGGTAATGAGGAAGGCGCAGGGAGATGGCTCACTGGAAGGCCGGCTCCTGCATGGCGGCGAGGCAGGAACCGTCAGGCTGCGTGGTGGGCTGTTGCAGAAAGGCGATCATGATGGTGTCCGGGCAAATGTTGGTGGCGAAGACGCCGTGACCGGTGGCGGGGAAGAGGAAAAAGTAGCTGTGGCTCAACGTTTGAGCCGCCAGCCTGCCATTGGAGGGCGGGGTGATGGGGTCGTATTCGCCGGAGAGGATGAGCGTAGGAATGGAACTGACGACGGGCTGCTTCTGCGCCGTCGGAACCAGTTGCTGGTGCCAGTCCTGGCAGATGGTGAACTGCCCCAGCAATCTCGCCTGGAAGCCCGACCGCAATTGTGGGCGCAGGACGGTGATCGCCTGATCCAGCTTGCTCTCCGTGACAAAGCCAATATCTTCCCCGCACTCGACAGCATAGTACATGCCATCGCTGATGCCGTTCGACGGGCCGAAGGGAATGATGCTGGCAAGATCTGAGAGCGAGTGATAGTTCCCTTTGTCCACCTGCATAATCAGTTGCGGCAGCAAGGGTATGGCCGGGGTATCGTACATGGCGCTGAAGATGATCTGGGCGAAATTGTCGCCGTTCAACAGCAGCGTGCCTGCTCCACGTACCGTGACGACCTTTGGCTGCGCGTTGAGCCTGGCGACCAGCCCGTAAAAGACGCTATCGAGATGGGGATACTCGGCATTGCAGGAAGGACTGGCGGCGCAGCCGTGAAAGAGGACATCCAGCGCGTGTTGCAGATCGAATGGTTCCTGAGTGAAGGCGTTGAGCTGGGTCGGCACGGTCGAATCGAGGATAACGCTGCGAATATCGGCGGGGAAGAGGCGCATGACCGTCAGGGCCAGGCGCGTGCCATAGGAGACACCGTAGAGATCGGCCTGCCGGTAGCCCAGCGCGTGAATCAGGTCATGGACATCGGTGGCGTCGGCAATGGTGGTGTACGCCTGGACATTGATGCCCGCTTTGAGCAGGCGATCATGGCAGTCTATTCCGGCCAGCACGGGGCCACCGGGATAGTTGCTGAGCGGGTCGAGTTCCGGGCAGTCCAGGGCCGGTCTGGAATAGCCGGTGCCGCGCTGGTCGAGCAGGATCAGGTCATGGCCCATCGTAAAATCTTCCAGGTTCGAGGAGTCGATGAAGACGCCCACATCATCCAGCAGGCCGCCGCCGGGTCCGCCGCTCAGGTAGATCAGCGGGTCGGCAGGCGTCGCCGTCCCCGGCGCTTTGAAGATGGCAACGGCCAGTTGAATGGTCTTCCCTTCCGGCAGGCTCGCGTCTTCCGGCACGGTGAGGTAGCCGCATCTGAGCTGCTTGCCCTCAACAATGCCGGAGCCAGGCATGAAGGGGCAGTGTGCATACTGAAAATGGCTGGCCGCGACAGCGGTTCGCGCGGGCGTTGAACGGGCATGAATGCGGAGCAGCAAGGTGTATGTCCCGGCGAAGATAACCAGCAGCGCGCCGAAAACTGCGGCGATGCTATACAGAATGGGGCGACGACCGGCGCGCTGCGGCTGTTGAGGGGAGATGGTATCCGGTTCAGGTGCGGCGGCAGGCGTCTCTTCTTGCCGCGTTTGCGCCTGCGAGCTGCTATAATCCATATAAGGCAGGGAGTCATCCAGGTATGGAAAGGCGTCATCTGGGCCGGTTCCAGTCGCGCTCATTGCGGCCCCCGGCAGGCCAGAACGGCTGTTGTCATCATTATCTACAGGCTCATGGTAATCGTACATGAAGCAAAGCCCCCACCAGAAAGTTTTTATCATTCATTGAAGCATATGAATGTTCATCACTTTTATAACTCATCTTTCACAAAAAAGCAATATCGCATCTGATGCGTTGCGCTATCCCCCGGCGCGTTTGACTTTATAGCCGAGAGCAGTCAATTTCGCCATCACTTTCTCGCAGTGGTCGCCCTGGATTTCGATGGTATCGCCTTTGACGGTGCCACCGGAGCCACAGAGCTTCTTGAGGTGTTGCGAAAGCTGTGCCAGCGCCTGCTGGTCGCCCGGCACGCCGGTAATGACGGTGACCGTCTTGCCGCCGCGCCCTTTCCGGTCGCGCATCACGCGCACAATGCCGTTGCCTGTTTTGCCTGTCGCTGCTGGCGGCGCGGACTGCTCGCAGCGGCAGCGTTTCCAGGGCTGTCCGCAGGTGGGGCAGGTCTCGATTCTACCTGTATCGGTCGAATAGACCAGTCGGTCTGCCATCATGGCTCCTCTCTCTGTATCTGTAAAGACGCAGGTTGTACAGCAGTATTGTACCATAGCTGAAAAGGGCCAATGTGTGGCCGGAGAGAGGTCAAGTCGGCGATGCGCACTATCCGCCTATCCTCACAGCGCCACGATGCGCAGGCTGCTGATGCGCAGGATGGCCAGGGTACTATTGAAGGTGAGCGGGCCGTTGGAGAGCGTATCGGTACCATTGCTATTGGCATGGGCAATTTCCGTGCCGTCGACGAGCAGGCGCACCTCGTTATCCTGCACTTCGAGCCGGTAGGTATGCCAGTCGTAGCCGGGTTCGTAGTCGATGGGCAGGCAGCAGCTCCTGGGCATATTACCGGACGGATCAATGGTGGCCTGGGCCTGTGGATGGCTGCCGAAAGGGCCTGGCTTCTTCAGGTCAAGCACGCCGGCCTGGTAGCCGTCTTTCCCCTTTTGCTTTGCCGCCGCGAACAGGAAATTCCCGCCGTGATCTTGCAGCAGGCGCACCACCTGCAGGTGAATTTCAATGGCATAATTGCTCACTACCGGCTTATACGGGATAGCAAGCGTAGCCGAACTGGTGGAATTAACCTCTATCTCTTCCTGCCCCTGCGCCACCGTCCAGCCCTGCGTTCCGGTCCAGTCGGAGAGGCCGCGCGACCAGCTCGCCTGAAAAAGCACCGTCCCACCCGGAACCGACGGTGTAGGCGTCCCCGCCACCGTTGGCGTCGAGGCGCGTGTCGTCGATGGCGTCCCCGTACCGGAAGAGCAGGCGGCCAGCACACAGATAAGCGCACCCAACAGCAACGCCTGCGATACACGTTTCTGTAACATGATTCATGCTCCTGAAGATTCTTCACGTTCTCAAAACTCTCATCAGCAGGGCGACAGCTATCGCGTTGACTGTGGCCCTGCCGTATGCAGAAGAGTTCTGGCGTTGCTACCGCGCCGATAAGACCATCGCCCCTCTCCCGGAAACGCGCGTCCCCGGTGTTTTCGCGGGCGAGGAACACAGTAGTTAGGCCAGGCGCCTGTCATACCACAAAAAAGGCTTTCTGGCATGCATGCTATGAACAAGTGGCTGAGACCTGTCATGCTGAGCGGCAGCGAGGCATGACACGTTGGGGGCCGCGTTCTCATAGCATGCTATGCCCACGATACGTTTTTATGGTGTGCTGCGCTGCCTCGCGACTGCGTTGTAGATGGCGAGTATGATGGCAAGCACAATCAGGCTGATTACTGAGTACAGGGCGCTGTAAACGAGAATGATAATCACAGCATTGCCATCAAAGGGCCTGTACGTACCGGCCACGCTGAAAGTGGTGGTAAGGACAATGCCAATCAGGCTGATACCGGTCACGAGACGGATATTGCGCTTATGGCTTGATCTTCTGTACGCGCTTAAGAGCGTCAGCCCGACAATGAAGCCAGCAATTGCCAGACCGACATCTCCATACCAGAGGATTGGCACCAGCCGGTTTATCAGATCAGGCACGAAAGTAGCAATTCCTCCCACGATAAGGCCCACCCAGGGACCGTAGACGGCTGCAAAGTAGAAGACAACGACAAATTCGGCGCAACTGAGAGCAAGGAAGCCATCGATGAAAATGCGGTTATTCCCTATCAAAAAGGTAGACCAGATAGGAAGGTAGGCGTAGATACCATGATCTAACCAGACCTCGAGCAGGCCGCACAACACAAGGCCAACGATCATGGCTATCAGTTGACGTTTGCCGATACGCCAGACAGAGGCGGCCTTTGCTCCTGTCGGCTGTGGCACGGCATGACCAAAGGCTTGCTGTTGCAGGTGCGCCGGAGTTGCCTGCTGCGCCAGCACGGTGGGTTTCACCGCCGGCTGCGCTGGCTGTGCCAACGGGGGTGGCGTGACCGGGGTGACCGGCGGCTTCGCCAGCACGGTGGGGGCGTAGCCGGAAACATTGCCGGAAGTGGTGGCTGAGGGACTGGCGGCAATGTCTTGCAGTTTGCGTTTGACCGCTGCCATCGTAGGGGGGCGTTTTGTCTCGTCCATCTCGACCATTTGCATGATGAGAATACCGAGATCGGTGGGAATGGACTGGCCGGATGCCTGCAGCGGGGGGAAGCGGAATGGAGCGGTGGCCGGATGGCGACCAGAGATGAGCTGGTGCAGCACGGCGCCCAGGCTGTAGATGTCGGAGCGAGGCGTCGTCTGTGCCCTGCCGTACTGTTCTGGCGAGGCGTACCCGGCGGAACCGAAATAGGCGGTATCTCTGGCCTGACCGGGCTTGAAGTGACGGGCAATGCCGAAGTCGATCAGGTAGATATGCCCGTCCGGGGAGCGCATGATGTTCGACGGCTTGAGGTCGCGGAAGATGATCGGCGGCTGCTGGCTGTGCAGGTAGTCCAGTACGGTGCAGAGCTGGATACCAACCTCAAGGGCCTCTTTGACGGGCAGCTTCTTGCCAGGAGATCGCTCAAGATAGTCTTCCAGCGTCTCACCCTTGATATAGGTCATGACGAGATACCAGCGCCCGGAATCGGAAAAATGATCGTAGATGTTGGGCAGGTGATGATGCTGGAGACCGGCCAGGATCAGCGCCTCTTTCTTGAAGTTGTCAGTCGCCTCAGCAATCTCCTGTGAAGAGAGGCCGCTCTGGCTCATCTCTTTGACGGCGACCGTGCGGTTGCCCAGCTGCGTATCCTCAGCGATATAGACTGCTCCCATGCCCCCTTTGCCCAGCGTCGTCAGAATGCGGTACCTCTGCTTGAGCAGGGAATTGGGCAGCAGGCGCCCGGTAGCAGTATTAAAGCCAACGCCGCTACTGGCAACCTGCAAGGCCCGCCCGCAGGTGCGGCAATAGGACGCGCTCGCCTGGTTGACGCTGCTACATACAGGACAGGTAATGGTAGCCATATCCACGTCCCCTCTTCTTGCACATAGACTTCGGTGAAAATCAATATCTCTATTCTATCATACTTCGAGGTTGAGATGGAAGTCTTTTTCATATATTGATACAAAATTGATACGGCAGCCGGGCATTGAAAATCGTTCGGCCTTGCTGCTGATCGCGCTGGATGGCCCGGCCCGTGTCTACCTGGGCGACCACCGGGCAAGCGACGTCATCGGCGGCTACCTCTTCGGCAGCGGCTGGCTGGCCCTCTGGTTCAGAATATACCTGCTCTTGCGCGGCAAACATATCCTGGCAAGCTCATAGAGTGCCGTGTCACCTGTTTCTCGTCCCCTTTCGTGCTAGAATCGTACCATAGGAGAGAGTGTGGAGAGGGCAGGTTGTCAGGGGAGTCCTCATATCTATGCTGGCGCTGTCAGATCATCTAGCATTTTCGGGGTAAGCCTCTTGCTAAACAGCCTGCTCGTGGTGTATGATGTAGCTGCTTCGCACTCTCATATGAAGAGTGCTAATAGGCGGGCGTGACCTGTGCTGGCGCGCTTGCAAAGCAAGAGAAGAGATGAAGATTTCCGGGAGGTTTGAGGTATGACGACTGTAAGCACAAAGATTCATCCACTGGGTGATCGTGTGGTGGTGAAGCCGCTCAGCCGCGAGACGACGACGGCCAGCGGCATTGTGCTGCCGGAGACGGCGAAGGAGAAGCCGCAGGAAGGCGAAGTGCTGGCTGTTGGCCCCGGCAAGGTGCTGGATAACGGCAAACGCGTCACGCCGGAGGTGCAGGTTGGCCAGAGGGTTCTCTTCGCCAAGTACGCGGGAACCGAGGTCAAGATGGATGGACAGGAGTATTTGATCCTGCGCGACAGCGACATTATGGGCGTGGTCGAGTAGCGATCAACCAAGTGAATGAGCTATGAGAATACCTCTCGAACGTGGCATCCTGAGTGCAGTGAAGGATCCGGGGCCGCCAGCCGGTTGCTCTATCTGGCCCGGCAGAAACCCTTCCCCTTTCACTTCACTCAGGGCGAAAGGCGTACTGCGCTCAGGGTGACATGGCCGGGAGGGCGTTTTCACTGGCAAAAACGATGAGGAGTGAAATTCGTGGCAAAACAACTGGAATTTAATGAACAGGCAAGACGTTCTTTGAAAGTGGGTATGGACAAGCTGGCTGATGTGGTCAAAGTGACGCTGGGGCCAAAGGGCCGTAACGTGGTGCTGGAGAGAAAGTTCGGTGCGCCGCTCATCACCAATGATGGCGTCACCATCGCCCGCGACATCGAGCTGGCCGATATCTTCGAGAATATGGGAGCGCAACTGCTCAAAGAGGCGGCGACAAAGACCAACGACGTGGCCGGCGACGGCACCACGACGGCGACCGTGCTGGCCCAGGCCATCGTCACCGAGGGCTACCGCAACCTGGCCGCCGGGGCGAACCCGATGATCCTGCGGCGTGGCCTGGAAAAGGGACTCGACGCGGTCGTGAGCGCGCTCAGGCAGGAGAGCCGCCCGGTGGAGACGCAGGAAGAGATTGCCCAGGTCGCCTCCATCTCGGCCAACGACACTGAGATCGGCCACCTGATCGCCGAGGTGATGCAGAAGGTTGGCAAAGACGGCGTCATTACAGTCGAGGAAGGGCGCGGTCTCGGCATGGAGACCGAGTACACCGAGGGTATGCAGTTCGATCGCGGCTTCATCTCCCCCTACATGACAACCAATCCTGACCATACCGAGGCCGCGCTGACCAACCCCTTCATCCTGATTACTGACAGGAAGATCAGCGCCATCCAGGACATTCTGCCCCTGCTGGAGCGGCTGCTGCAACAGGGCCATAAGGAGCTGGTGATTATCGCTGAGGATGTGGATGGTGAGGCACTGGCCACGCTGGTGGTCAACCAGATGCGTGGGGCCTTCACCGTGCTGGCCGTCAAAGCGCCGGGCTTCGGCGACCGCCGCGAGGCCATGCTGGAAGATATCGCCATCCTCACCGGCGGTCGCGTGATTACGGAGAAAGCCGGTCTGCGGCTGGAGACCGCGAGCATCCATGATCTGGGCAGCGCGCGCCTGGTGACGGCGACAAAGGACACCACCACTATCGTCGATGGCGCCGGTGACCCGAACAAGATTCAGGCCCGCGTCCGCCAGATTCGCGCGCAGATCAACGAGACGACCAGCGACTACGATAGAGAGAAGTTGCAGGAGCGGCTGGCGAAGCTGACGGGTGGCGTCGCGGTCATCCGGGTTGGCGCGGCCACCGAGGTGGAACTGAAAGAGAAGAAACACCGTGTCGAGGACGCCCTCTCCGCCACGCGAGCCGCCGTTGAAGAGGGTATCGTGGCCGGTGGCGGCGTCGCCCTCGTCGATGCCATTCCCGCGCTGGACAAGGTGCAGGTCTCCGAGGGAGATGAGCGCACGGGCCTCAACATCCTGCGGCGCGCCCTTGAGGAGCCGCTGCGCCAGATCGCCATCAACGCCGGTCGCGATGGCGCCGTCATCACCAACGAGGTGCGGGCCAGCCAGCCCGGACACGGCTTCGACGCGATGAGCGGCCAGTTCGTCGACATGTTCCAGGCGGGCATTGTCGACCCGGCCAAAGTTACGCGCTCGGCCCTGCAAAACGCCGTGAGCGTCGGCGGCATGTTCCTCACCACGGACGCCCTCATCAGCGAGCAGCCTGAAGAGCCAGCCGCTGCCGCCGCCGGCATGGGCGGCATGGGTGGCATGGGCGGTATGATGTAACCCCTACTCGGCCAGTGGCCCAACCAGGCCACCCCTGGCGGCTGGCCCTACGAGAGACGCGACTCCCCAGGCGGCACGACCGCCGCAGGCCAGCCGCCAGGGGTGGCCCTCCTCTAGACGGGCAGCTCGTGCCGCCTGGGGAGCCATCGTCTAGAGGAGGGCCACCCCTGGCGGCTGGCCTGCCTGGCCTTCGCACGGGCTGAAGTGAACGCCTCTGGGGTCACCCCTGGCGGCTGGCCTGCCTGGCCTTCGCACGGGCTGATATGCTGCTGCACCTGCACCACAGAGGGGTAGCGGTGGCGTACCCGTTTGCCAGGCAGGATGGGCGGCTGGTCTCGATGCTGAACGCGCCGGAGGGCGCCAGGGCGATGGTGGTTTTCTCTTACGCGGCAGGAGAAGCGAGGCCGAGGCCGGGCGATGAAGCGTACAGCAAGGCCTATGGGCAGGCCGTCGCAACCGTGCATAACGCGCTGGCTGATTTTTCGAGCCAGCATGAACGCTTTCACCTCGATCTCGATCATCTCTAGCAATGGAACCATATCATGCTTCGCTTCACTCAGCATGACATGCCAGAGGGCGTTTTTTCCGGCATGTCATAGCCCGCGGCCGTTCAGGTATTCAAGTAGCGCATATATTCCTCGCAAAACGTGTAGTTCTTAGAAAGACGAATTGAGCAGAAACAATTGTGGATGGTTTCGCGAGACAGAACCATTGATAGACATGATGAACTACAGAGGAAGAACGCTGGAACGGAGGAATGAGCTATGCCGATCGATTTTCATGAGAAGCGGAACCGTCAGTCATATGCGCTGCGTGAGGCTGATCGCTCGTGGCGAGAGGCGATACAGGAGATGGTGAATGTCAGCGGGTTGAATGTCCTCGACATAGGTAGCGGGGGGGGCATCTACAGCCGGGCGCTGGCGGAGATGGGGGCCGCGCATGTGACGGGCGTTGATTTCTCGCAGGAGATGCTGGAGGAGGCGCGCGAGCAGAGCCAGGGCTACGCGCAGGTGGAATTTGTCTCCGGCAACGCGCTGGCAACCGGGCTGCCCGGCGAGGAATATGATCTGATCGTAGAACGCGCGCTGATCCACCACCTGGCGCAGGCCGATCTGGAAGAGGCGTTTCGGGAAGCATTCCGACTGCTGCGCCCCGGCGGCACCCTGCTCATCCAGGATCGCACGCCGGAGGATATCCTGCTGCCCGGCAGCAAGCGCCATATTCGCGGCTACTTCTTTGAACGCTACCCGCGCCTGATGCGTAAAGAGATCGAGCGCCGCCCGGAACTGGACATTGTGCTGCAAGCTCTGAACCACGCCGGTTTCGTGCGCGTCAACGCCGAAAAACTCTGGGAGACGCGGGCGCGCTACCCCGACCTCGCTGCCCTCGCCGAAGACCTGCTCAGCCGTACAGGCCGTTCCATCCTGCACGAACTCAGCGACGCCGAACTGCAAGACCTCGTCGACTTCATCCGGCAGGAAGTGCAAAGCCAGCTCAGGCCTGGGGAAGAGATTGTGGAGGAGGATCGGTGGACGGTGTGGAGCGGGAAACGGTAGCGTAACGGCGCGTCGGCCCACAGGCCAGCCGTGAGCAGGATGGAGGCTAGCCTCCACCCTGCCGTCTTGCTTAATCGGTGAAGTCGGTGTTCTCCGGGTCGCTTTGCGGCGGTTGCCAGAGGGTGCCAACGCCAGCCGAGGAGGCGGGCGCCGTCCCGGCAGCCGAGATCGTCGGCCCGTTATACTGGTACGGGTCAAACGGGTCGGCCCAGGCGGTGTTCGCATTGGTGAAGACGAAGAAGAAATGGTGTTTGCCGGTGGCAAGCTGCAGCTGCGTCTGATAGACTGCCCCCTGCTTGTACGAGCCGCAGTTCGTGGCGCAGGTCATGTTGTAGGGGGTGCCATCGACATAGACCTTCGCGGTCGTGGGCGCGCTGTTGTTGACATCGGTATAGGTCGTTGAGAAGGTATAGGTGCCTGAAGAGCTTCCACTGGCCGGGTTGACCGATGAATTGGTCAGCGTCACCTCACTGACAACCGGCTGCTCAAAGCCCAGGTAGACCTGCTGATCCGAGCCATCTGAGCTATCGTCGAAGACGAAGCGCGTGTAATGGATGCCAACCGGAAGCATCGTGGTGTAACTATAATTGACGCCCGTGCTATAGTTGCAGGTTCCCTTACTCGTACAATTCGCCGTCAGCTTGTAGGCTTTGCCGTCGATATCGACCTCGGTCTGGGTTGGCGCCGTGTTGGTATCCGACTTATAGGTCGCGCTGAACTTGTATGGCACGTTAGAGAGACTGGCCTTCGGCTTCACCGACCAGGTCAGCGTGTAGGGATGGACATAGGGGCCGGGGAAATTCACGCCATTATCGGGCAGCGTCACTGTGCCGCCGGAGGGGTTGGAGAACGTGAACGAGAAGGTGTGGTTCAGCCCCAGCGGGAGTTTGGTCGAATACTGGTAGAGGTTGCCGGTGCTGACCTTCTCGATGAAAGTCATCGGATGAGAAACCCCGTCAATATTGACATCAGCGACCGAGGGGGCCTGTTTGGGCGTGTAGACCACGCTATAGGTATAGGTGGTATTGGGGTCGCCATAGCGCGGGACGATGGTTCCTGCCAGCGTCTGCCCGTTCACTGTGACGGTATTGACCGTCGCAATCCGCAAGAGCTTTGTGTAGGGAATAAGTTGCAGGATGAAAGGCGATTGAGGCGTCTGGTTCCAGTCGAAGAAATCCATCAGGTCGCTGGTCTGCGCCAGGCTATCGCGACTGCCGACGGGGGGAATATTCCAGTTCTCTTCAATGAACTTGTCGAAGGAGGCGAATTCACCCTGAGCGTGTGAGATGTAGTTATGTTTGGCGTAGGGCGAAATCACGATCAGCGGGACGCGCGGACCGAGGCCCAGACCATCGACGGTCGGGGGCGCGACATGGTCGTAGAAGCCGCCGAAGTCATCCCAGGTTACAAAGATGGCGGTCGAACTCCAGTACTTGCTGTTCATGACCGCGTTGACCGCCCCGGTCACGAAGTCCTGACCGGCTTCCAGGAAGGCGGGTGGATGATCGCTCTGAGCCGGAACAGGCGTCACCAGCGACACCTGGGCCATATTGCCAGACTGGACATCTGTCACGAACTGCTTGGCATTCTGAATGTCATTGGGAGAGCCGTCCAGCGCGGAGAAGTAGCGCGGGCCGTCCCAGTTGGGCGAGGAGACGTAATACTTCCAGGAGATACCATTGGCCGTGAGTTCCTGCGGCAGGGTCGGTACGTTGTAGCACGGATAGTTCCAGTAATAATTGCCGCTGGTGGGGTCTTTCGAATAGAGCAGCGCGTTCTGGTTAGATGTGCAGCCGCTGCTATGCGAACCATCGAAGAGGTTGGGATCGTCGCCAGAGATCCACGAGAGGTGGTTGGGAGTGCTATTGGTTGGCACGTCGGTAAAGAAATTATCACCCAGGCCGAATTGCTGCGCGTAGGCCCAGTAGTTCGGAATGTCCTGCTGCGTATACTGCACCTCTTCCCAGGGCAGGAAGCCATCCATCTTGCCGCCATCGATGGAGGCGAGGGCAGCAGGGCTGGTATGGTCGTTGTCTCCCTCCAGAGGGTTGCTTGCGCGAGGCAGTGTAACGCCATTGGCGCCGGGGAATCGCCCGAAGAAGCTATCGAAAGTACGATTCTCCATCATGATGACCACTACATGTTTAATGGGCGTGGTGGTGGTTTGTTGCCCTGTCGCGTGAATATGTGCTGGAACGAGCCACGCGGCTACTGCCCCGGCGACCAGCATCGCCAGGACACAGATGACGAGCAGCGGACGCTGTAATAATCTGCGCACGCACGTTCTCCTTTCAAAAACAGAAAAGTCAAGGGCTGTGACGAAAGATTCCTGCAATCTTTCCGGGTCTCGAATGCTCAGAAATCTTTGCATTACTTTGCATAATCTGTAGCATATCTGAGTGTAGCAGAGAGGTTTCTCTTAGCCAGTAGTGAATCAGTTAAGAAATGATTGCAAATATTCCAATCTGGTTAAGGTTTTATCGCCATCCAATCTGACAGAAGATGTCATGAACTCTCTTTTACAATAAGGATGATGAGGATGAACGGAAAGGAGGTTTGTTTGCATGCGCTATGGTTTCATTATTCCTGGCGGCGATGTGCAGAGCATTCCCGCGCTGGCGACGGAGGCGGAGGCGGCTGGCTGGGACGGCGTCTTCATCCCCGATTGCATCTCCATTGAGACGCCGACGCATCCTGCAAGCGAATGGTTCGATCCCTGGATTCTGCTGGCGTTGATGGCGGCGCGCACACAGCGCGTGCGTCTGGGGACGATGCTGACCCCCGTCTCGCGGCGGCGGCCCTGGAAGCTGGCGCGCGAACTGGTCACGCTTGACCATATCTCCAACGGGCGCATGGTGCTGCCCGTCGGCCTGGGCGCGGCGGAAGACGATGCCGGTTTCTATAAAGTAGGCGAGGAGATGAGCCTGAAAGGCCGGGCGCGCCGCCTCGACGAAAGCCTGGATATTCTCGACGGCCTCTGGCGCGGCCAGCCCCTCTACTACGTGGGCGAGCATTACCATATCGAGGGCATGACTCTGCTGCCGCCGCCTGTGCAGCGCATCCCCATCTGGGTGGTGGGGGCGTGGCCGCGCCAGAAATCGATGCGGCGCGCCCTGCGCCGGGATGGCATCATGCCGACAAAGAAGGATGGCAGCAACAGCGCCACGACGCCTGACGATGTGCGAGCCATGCGCGCCTACATCGCGGAAAACCGCTCGGCCACCACCCCTTTCGATATCGTCATTGAAGGCGAGACGCCCGGCGCCGACCGTGCGCAAGCCAGCGCCCTCGTGCGCGAGTGGGAAGAGGCTGGCGCCACCTGGTGGCTCGAATCCATGTGGGGCGAGGGCGTGACCGAAGCCGATGTGCGTCTGCGCATCCGGCAAGGGCCACCGCGCTAATCCCCAACCGCCCCCACATGCCCGCCCGGCACTGGCCGCAGACCATCGGCTACCGTGCAGCCACCATGGCGTGCCGGGCAGCATGGCGGGCATGGTACCATGGCGTGCAGGCCAGCATGGAGGGCATGGTACCGTGACGTGCAGGGCAGCATGGCGGGCATGGTACCATGGCGTGCAGGCCAGCGGGCAGGGCAGCGTGCAGGCCACCCGCCAGGGGTGGCCCTACTATATACGAACGTGTCGTGCCGCTGGTGGAGGGGGCGTGTATAGTAGGGCCACCCCTGGCGGGTGGCCTGCCTGGCCTTCGCACGGCCTGAAGTTAACGCCTATGAGGGTGGCCCTACTCCAGGCGCGCGGATTCACCGGCCACACGAGGAACGGATAGCGGGGCAGACAAACGTACATAGAGATTAGCCATTCTGGTCTGTTACAGAAACCTAACGGCGCCTGCCTGTTTCTTAACCACATTCATACCGGCTCTCCACCACATCTTCGCCGCCGTTGGCTACACTTCTGATAGCAAGCAGGTTCAGGGATGACATGCGAGAGCGTTTTTCAAGACAGGGAACCAGACACAGGAGATAGATATGGCTAATTTGACCTCGCGTTCTCAGGCAGTGGAGAGCATGTCGATAGAGCGTTTGCTGGCGGGCGGTCAGCTCGAGTCGGTGGAGCAGGTGCGCCGCTTTGAGTTGCTGCGCCTGGCCTTCTTTGCCCTCAAGCTGCGCAAGCTGGAGCAGCACCTGAACGCTGGCTGCAAGCGTGAAGAGGGCAGCGGCAGGAAAGGCGGTCAGGACGGCGAACTGGAATTTCGCCGCAACCTGCTGCGCCATGTGATTTTTCAGCAGGTGCTGACGCTCATGAAGCTCGATGCCCGCGACCAGGCGTTGCAGATCATCGCCGCCTGTCGTCAGTAATGCCACGCCGAACCTGATGTGCCATGCTTCGCTCGCGCTCTGCATGACAGGTGAAAGGGCCTTTTTTATGGCATGACATGGGGGAAGGTCGCTAATAGCGTCCGTAATACCTGCTTCTGATAGGAACCGGGGCTGGAGCCGGGAGCGGGGCGATGGTGCCACTGAAGTGGACGGCGATGCCCTCTTTTTCCAGGGCGCGCTGCAAGTTCTGCACATTCACCTCGTTGCTGACGGCCAGCGCGGTGGGGCCGAGACGGTGCAGGTTGAACTCCTTCAGTCTGGGTGAGGCCAGCAGCCCGTCGGCGTGCGCCTCGCTCTCCACGGTGAGCAGGAGAACCTGTGAGATTTCGACGGCGCGGTAGGCTTTCGCCCAGTCGCGCAGGGTATAGTCAACGTTCTGCGGAATGGGCTTCTGGCTGTATGATTCAAGGATTTGCAGCATCTCGTCGATGGTCAGTCTCCATTCCAGGCCGCGCAGGATGGAATCGCGCGTGAGCGTGAGGCGGCTGACGTTGCCCGGTGAGTTGAGCTGCGCGAAGGGTAGCAGGCTGTAGAGCGTGGGCAGGTCGGGCTGCATGATAAGCAGCTCAAAGGTAGGCTGCACGATCAGCGAGCGCGGCCTATCGACGGCAGTTTCGGCCTGTTTTTTTGCTTGCGATTTCGTCCCAACCTTGACCGGTACCGGAGCCGACGCGAACTCTTCCAGTTCATCATCGGACTCGTTTGGCAGAGACATCATGTTTGCTCGCGCGGATGGGGGTAGCTGTTCCTGCAGGTTTAGCTCGCCGAGCAGGGTCGCGCCGATTTCGGTGAGCATGAAGTAATCGGGGTTGCGCGGCGTTTTTGTGCCGGTACTGTCCTGATAGCCCAGCGCCACGATGCCCAGTTCGTAGAGGGAAGAGGAGAGCATGCCGGTGAGCAGTTCGCCGTCGCGCTCCTTCCAATGGTCTTCCAGTTCCTGCATGCGGCGTTTATCGCGAAAGAAGGAGCCGCGTTCCTGCGGGTGCAGCAGGAAGGGATCGGTGCCATGAATCGTGTCCAGCAGGGATTTGACGGTATACCAGGTGCCAGGCGTGCAGTTCTTGAGATAGCCGAGCAGCGGGCCGCGAGCGGTGAACGTCGTTGTATAGAGCATATAGCTCGGTTTGTAGTTGACACCCGGCGCGTCGAACCAGTTGTGATCGCTGAGCCAGCAGGAGAGCAGCAGGCGCGTCTGGGCAAGGGCATCCATGTTCGCCCACTCTTCCAGCTCTGGACCCGGCGCGTAGCGTTGTTTGCCTTCCGGCAGCGAGGGCTTCACAAACTCGACCAGGCCCATGCGGCGCATTTCGTAAAGCAACATCTCCAGATAGCGATTATCTTCGTCGGCGTACTGGCCGCGCTCCCTGCCCTTGAGCAGAGGCAGCAATTTGTTGGCGATGCGTTTGGGGACGGTACCGGATTTTGTCGGCTCGATGTTCTGCTGATAAATGATGCCGATAAGGGTGGCTACGTCGTTGTAGGTCAGGGAGTCGCCGACATAAGTCAGCGCGGGCGGTTCCGCGAGCGGGACCAGCCCGACGGGAATATCGGTTCTGAGTTGGGAGCGGGCATCATGCAGCCGCTTATAAATATCGGCGGGAATGAAGACTACGCGCTGCTGGCCGACGAAGAGATCAAAGGCCAGGGCATAGGCGGTCAGCCGATGCAGGAGAGTTGAAATCTGTCCCTCGTTGAGGGTGTTGAACCGCTGGCGCAATGCCTGCATAGACGCCTTGCCCCCCTGCTCATACAGCCACTGCAAGGCCGCCTGGACAGACGGCTCCATTTGCAGGCGACCCAGCGCGTAGGAGAGGCGAGCGGGCTGCAGCAGCAGTTCGGCCAGCCCTCTGGCAATGCTCTGTGATGTGCCATAGGTGGGTATCCAGCCAAAATTGCTGCCAACGGTGTTGAGCAGGTTCTGCGGCAGGTGGGCCAGTACCTGTTCAAGGGTGAGGGTGGCAGGGTCGCCCTGATAGGCAAAGATTTCGTTTCCTGCCAGATAGAAATTGCCCGCCAGTTCCTGCGGCACATAGAGAATAGAGACATCGCGGACAGGCAGTTTGCGGTTTTTGCCGTAGCCATAGCTGTAATAGCCGTACCGGCTGTCGACCAACTGGTCGCCTTGCATCTTCGCCACCTCTTCCAGCACGTAGAGACGCGCTTTCAACGAGGCCAGCGTCTTCTCGAAACGCTCTCGCGGCAGGTGCGCGTGTACCTTTTTCGCCAGTTCCTCGCGCTCGATCCAGTTGTGGCCGTGCGGGCCGAGGATGCTGTACAGCAGAATGCGCTCATCGGGTGAGAGGTGTTCCCAGGCGAAGCGGGCAGCGATCACATTATCAAAACGCTGCAAGAAGTTGCTGCGATGGTGAATCCAGCCATTACGCGGCGCATCGGTAATGGCCCAGGGTGCCGCAAATTGTTCCAGTTCCTGCTCGCTCTGTTTGGCGAGAAGCTGCTGCAGGGATTTCATACAATGGACTCCAGACTAACGAGTAACAACGATGTCATGGGCGCCTATGTTTCGGGTTCGTATTGTTCGAGAAAACGGATGACCTCGCGGGTCAGCTGGCTGGGGGTGGAAGCCCCGGCAGTGACGGCCACGCGCTTCTTGCCGGTAAGCAGACTGCGATCAAGCTGCGAGAGGTCTTCGATACGCACGGCAGGGACGCCGGCCAGTTCCTCTGAGACCTGCACGAGGCGGTTGGTGTTGTTGCTGCGCGGGTCGCCGACGACTATCGTAAGATCGGCCCCTCTGGCCTGCTCGGCGACGGCTTCCTGCCGCGTCTGCGTGGCCTTACAAATATCGATATGCACCTCGGCATGGGGGTAGCGTTGTTTGATATACTGGATGACGCGGCGCGTATCCCACTGTGAAAGCGTGGTCTGCGTGGAGATGGCGAGCTTCCGCTCCTGCTCCGGCGCCAGGTGCAGGGCATCCACGTCGGCCTCGGTCTCGACAAGGGCAATATGGCCCGGCACTTCGCCCATCACGCCTTCCGGCTCCGGGTGGCCCTTTTTGCCGATATAGAGAATGTAGTAGCCCTGCTCCACCAGCTTGCGCACGAGATCGTGGGTGACAGTCACATCGGGGCAGGTGGCGTCGATGCAGTGCAGGCCTCGTTCCCGCGCGCGCTGCTTGACGGCGGGCGAGACGCCATGCGCCGTAAAGATGACGGTACCTTCATCAACCTGCTCCAGAATGCTTTCGCGGTTCGGCCCATCCAGCGTCACCACGCCGAGCCGGGTCAATTCCTCAATGGCATGACGGTTATGCACAATCTGCCCGATGATATAGATGGGACGCGGCACGTCCGGGTCTTTCGCCGTCTGCCGCACTATCTGTAATGCATCAACCACCCCGTAACAATAGCCACGCGGCGATATTTTTATGACTTCCATACGGATGGATTCCTTAACACTCTGCTACAAAAAAGTATCTTTCGGGGCATGTCAGGATGATATGCCCGAGATTTCTCTGGTTTCTATGCATCCCATAGTTTACCATAATCAGAGAGGCATTTTCACCTGCTTTGCGGGTAAAATATGGCGCAGGTCTTCGGGAGTGTAGAGGCAGACGGCGGGGAGCAGGCCTGCCAGTTCCTCAATAGAAGGCGATTCGGCGAGGTCGAAGATGAGGAGCGGGGTGTGCCTGCCGGTGCAGCCGCGCGCGATGGCGGCGGCGCTGATGTACGGCGTCCCGTAGATAGCCCGTTCGGCTGAGGGAGCATGAATCAGTAACTGCACGTGGGGCAGGATGGATGGAAGATTGTGGGGAGTTTCTTCCTGATAGACATATTTCATGCCTGCCTGCTGCAAGAGTTCTGTATAAGGGCGGCGTTCCTCTCGCGAGCCGATCACCAGCGCGCAACGTCCGCGCAGGCCACCCAGGCACGCTTCTGCTATCGCTATGATCTCTGGCGCGACGCTATCCATGCACGGCTCCTTCCCTGCCATACGCTCCAGCAGGGACAAGGTATCGGGAAATCTCATTCAATATAGCATACTATAGCAAATTTTTCTGAAAAAACATCAGGGAATCGCCGTATTTTCAGACTACACGCACCTGAGTTATGTGTATACTACTCACAGTAGGGAAGAGACGAAGATAGCGTGATCGAAAGGAGATATGGCAATGGCTACACCGGACAGGATCGGCTTCATCGGCCTGGGGATCATGGGCCAGCCAATGGCGCGCAACCTGCTCAAGGCAGGTTTTCCACTGACCGTCCACAATCGGCGCCAGCCCGTGACGGACGAATTTGTGGCGGCGGGCGCGAGGGCTGCCCTGCTGCCACGCGAGGTCGCTGCCGCCAGCGACGTGGTAATTACCATGCTGCCCGATACCTCCGTCGTCGAGGAGGTGCTGACCGGGCCGGATGGCGTGCTGGAGGGAGCGCGCGCGGGGCTGGTCGTCATCGATATGAGTACGATTTCGCCCGTGACGACGCGCACACTGGCCGCGCGGCTGGCGCAGCAGGAGGTGCAGATGCTCGATGCGCCTGTGAGCGGCGGCGACCGGGGCGCTATCGCCGGAACGCTCTCCATTATGGTCGGCGGCCCGGCAGAGACTTTTCAACGCTGCCTGCCCATCTTTCAGGCGCTGGGCAGAACCATCGTCCATGTGGGGGAAAGCGGCGCCGGTCAGGTGGTCAAAGCCTGCAACCAGATTGTCGTTGCCCTGACCATCGAGGCTATCGGCGAGGCGCTGGTGCTTGGCTCAAAGGCAGGGGTCGATCCGGCGAACATTCTGCGCGTGCTTGGCGGCGGCCTGGCGGCCAATCGCTTCATGGAGCAGCGCGGCCCGTCCATGCTCGCGCGTGATTTCGCGCCGGGCGGGCGTGTACGCTTCCACCACAAAGACCTGGGCATTGCCCTCGCGCTCGCCCGCGCCAGCGGCGTCTCGCTCCCCGTCACCGCCCTCGTCGACCAGATGTTCGCCAGCCTCGAAGCCAGCGGGCGCGGCGACCTCGACCACTCCGCCTTACTGCTCTATTTAGAGGAGTTAGCGGCGCACAGGGTGGGGGAATGATTGGCAGGCTAGCCGCAGGCTTCACGAAGGCGTTTTCCAGATACGTACCGTCATATCCGCGCTGCCGGAGGCGATGTATTTCCCGTCGGGCGACCAGGCCACGCTCTGGATATGGCCGCCGTGTCCACGATAGATGATGAGCTGGTTCCCGCTCGCGGCTTCCCAGACCTCGA
>Ga0209810_1000425_pt1 | contig 95159 bp, 82 predicted proteins | sample Coa_R1_7_FD_187159 | JGI IMG/M metagenome (GOLD analysis project Ga0209810, IMG submission 187159) | Surface soil microbial communities from Centralia Pennsylvania, which are recovering from an underground coalmine fire - Coalmine... | ecosystem: Environmental > Terrestrial > Soil > Unclassified... | reverse complement strand
CCCGATGGTGCTGCGCGCGCTGGAAAGCCTCTTGACCCGGGACCGCCGCTTCAATCTCGTCATGATGACGAGCGATGGAGTGCAATTCCTCGACTCTCTCAAAGACCATCCCGTCAGCCTTGCCGTCATTGGCTGGGAGCTGCCGCCCTTGCGGGCCCCGGAGATTTTGCAGTCGCTCGGCAAACAGCCATCGGCGCCGAAGATCGTTGTCTACAGCGGCACGAGAAATCCGTCGGCGCCGGCCGAAATCCTCCGGCTTGGGGGCGCCGGTTTCGTCAGCAAGCTCTCCCCCCCTGAACGGCTGCTTGAAGTCTTCGCCTCGGTCGCAGCGGGTGACATGGTATTCCCGTTCGTCGACATCCATAAGGCAAAGCCCGATCCGCTGATGGGGCTCACCCACCGGGAGCGGGATCTCTTGGCGGCGCTGGAAACAGGTCAGAGCAACGCTCAGCTTGCGCGGGAGTTCGGCGTATCGGTAAACACCGTCAAATTTCACCTGCGGAATTTGTTCGGCAAGCTTGCGGTGCGCAACCGGACGCAGGCGATTTGCCTTTATCTCGAGGCCAAGCGCTGAGGCGGAGGCCCAGAGGCCGTTGGATAGACTTCTGCGCGAAGGCTGCTGCGGCGGATGTGGCGAAAGCCTCGCGTCGCCGCGCAAAGAGTTGGTCCCGGTAGCTCAGCAGGATAGAGCGGCGGTTTCCTAAACCGTAGGTCAGGGGTTCGAGTCCCTTCCGGGACGCCAGCAAAGACGTGTCCAGCCCGGAGACATGGGTGACAGAACGTACCTAAGACATGGGTGGCAACCTCGGGCCGAACGATGCAGGCAGGGGCGGCCGCAAGCGGTGACGGCGGCGCCGCGGTCATGCAAGGGATTAGTCAATTCCGGCAGGCCTCTATAGGGCCGTGATGAAGGGGTGTAGACCTTGGCTGGGCGTTTCATAGCGAGCGCCTCGTGCGGTCTTTCATCGTTGAACTCGCGCACGAACTCGTCAAAGCTGGCTTGCTGCTGAAGGCTGTTCATTCCCGGCGGGCGTGTCGCTTCCTTCTTGAGGGTGAGATGCATGCGCTCATGACGCCCGTTCTGCTGCGGATGGCCAGGCTTGATGCGCTCGATGGCGATGCCAAGCCGGAGCCGCCAGACTGAGAGCTTTGACAGGTTAGAGAGGGCGCGCCCGCGCGTGGCGTCAGATTTGCGCCGCGCCATGAATCGCTCTTGGCGCCGCTTGCCAGCTGCCCGTCTTCCTGCTCCGCCCCTTGCCGCGACCGCCCCCGGTTGCTAGATACGAGCTCAAACCCTGCCTCTTTCCGCCATCCAGGCGCCGGCCCCGGGCTTTGCGGGGGTTTGCATTCAAACACTGGCGGGCAAGAGGCTAAGCCCACTCTAACCCATCCGGCGCCGCCCGTATCCGGGCACTCAGGAGAACAAATGGCAGCCATTCAGCCCTCCGCGCCCTCGCGCGAGGATTTCGCTTCTTTACTTGAGGAAAGCTACGCCCAGCACGAAGCTTTCGAAGGATCGGTCGTCCGAGGCCGCGTCGTCGCGATCGAAAAGGACTTAGCCGTTATCGATATCGGCCTTAAGACCGAAGGCCGTGTGCCGCTCAAGGAATTTCATGGGCCGGGGCGCGATGGCGGCGTCAAAATCGGCGACGAGGTCGAGGTCTATCTCGAGCGGATCGAGAATGCGCTGGGCGAAGCGGTCATCTCCCGCGAGAAAGCACGCCGCGAGGAGAGCTGGGCGAAGCTCGAGAAGGCTTTTGAGGATGGCGAGAAGGTCGAGGGAATCATCTTCAATCAGGTCAAGGGCGGATTTACCGTCGATCTCGACGGCGCCGTTGCCTTCCTCCCGAGGAGCCAGGTCGATATCCGCCCCGTGCGCGACGTGGCGCCCCTGATGCACACGCCGCAGCCATTTCAGATCCTGAAGATGGACCGGAGGCGCGGCAATATCGTCGTTTCGCGCCGCACCGTGCTCGAAGAATCCCGGGCCGAGCAGCGCCACGAGATTGTCGCCAATTTGGCCGAGGGGCAGGTGATCGAGGGCGTGGTGAAGAACATCACCGATTACGGCGCCTTCGTCGATCTTGGCGGCATCGATGGCCTCTTGCATGTGACGGACATTGCCTGGCGCAGGGTAAACCACCCGAGCGAGGTGCTGTCGATCGGCCAGACGGTGCGGGTGAAGATCATCAAGATCAACCACGAGACGCACCGCATCTCGCTCGGCATGAAGCAACTGCTGGAGGACCCCTGGCAGAATATCGAAGTCAAATATCCTGTCGGGGCGCGGTTCCGCGGCCGGGTGACCAATATTACCGACTATGGCGCCTTTGTTGAGCTCGAACCGGGCATCGAGGGCTTGATCCACGTCTCGGAGATGTCCTGGACCAAGAAGAATGTGCATCCTGGCAAGATCGTCGCAACGAGCCAGGAGGTCGAGGTGCAAGTGCTTGAAGTTGATCCTGTCAAGCGGCGCATCTCACTCGGCCTCAAGCAGACGCTGGCCAATCCTTGGGAAGCTTTTGCCGAGAAACATCCGCCAGGAACGTTGGTCGAAGGCGAGGTCAAGAACAAGACCGAGTTTGGGCTTTTCATCGGCCTTGAGGGCGACGTCGACGGCATGGTCCATCTCTCGGACCTCGATTGGAACAAGCCTGGCGAGCAGGTGATCGATAATTACAAGAAGAGTGATATCGTCCAAGCGAAGGTGCTTGATGTTGATGTCGAGAAGGAGCGAATCTCGCTTGGGATCAAGCAGCTCACCGCTGACCCATTTGCCGTCAAGCCTGCCGGAGCCGCGCCCGGTGAAGAAGACGCGGGATTGAAGAAAGGCTCCGTCGTCACCTGCGAGGTGCTGGGGGTCAAGGATAGCGGGATCGATGTCAAGATTGCGGGAACGGATCTGACCGCCTTCATCAAGCGCAGCGAGCTTGCCCGCGACCGCGCCGATCAGCGGCCGGACCGCTTCGCAATTGGCGAGAAGGTCGATGCGCGTGTCACCGTGTTCGACCGGCGCGCCCGCAAGATCTCCGTGTCAATCAAGGCGCTCGAGGTGGCCGAGGAGAAGGAGGCGATCGCCCAGTATGGCTCGGCGGACTCCGGCGCGTCGCTTGGCGACATCTTGGGCGCTGCGCTCAAGGCCCGCGAGGACGCTCCCAGGAAGGGCAAGAGCAAGGCGGGCGAGCCGGAGTAGCCCCGGCCCGAGCCGTGCCGCGCCTGCGGCACGGCCCTCCCGGCTCTAATCCTATGCCGCGAAGGTGAGGCGCATTTCCATTTGGCGCTGGGTCCCGGCTATAGTGTGTCATCCGGGGAACACACCGGCTGGCCGGGCAGCGGCCCGGAATACCCGCCGAAGGGCAGAATGGGCGAAGAGATCGGGGCAGCAGGATTTACGCGCGAGGATTTCGCGCGCTTCGCAGAAAGGCTCGCGCGAGAAACCGAGCTGGCGAAACGCTTATTTGCCGCCAAGGCTTTCTCTGCTTCGGGGTATATGCTCGGCTTTGAGGTCGAGTGCTGGATTTTGGATCACAATTACTTTCCGGCCCCGGTCAATCAGCTCCTGCTCGAGGCACTGGCGAGCCCTCTTGCGGTCCCGGAGCTGTCGCGCTTTAACATCGAGCTCAATTGCGAGCCTTTGCCGCTTAAGGGAGATGTTTTTAACCGTGCGCTGAGTGCGCTTTCCAAATTGTGGGCCGAATGCAATGCCGCCGCACATGCGCTCGACACCAATATGGTTCTGATCGGGACGCTGCCGGCCATTCGCGACGAGGATTTGACGCTTAGCAATATGTCGCCGCTCAACCGCTTTTATGCTCTCAACCGGGAGATCTTGCGCCAGCGCCGCGGCCGGTCGCTGCGGATCGAGATTGAGGGGCGCGACCGTCTTGTCTCCGAGCATCGCGACGTGATGCTAGAGTCGGCGGCGACTTCGTTTCAGATTCACCTGAAGGTGCCCGCGTATCTGGCGCACAGCTATTATAATGCCTCCGCCGCGATTTCCGCTCCCGTTCTCGCCACTTGCGCAAATGCCCCCTTCCTCTTCGGCAAATCGCTGTGGGAAGAAACGCGCATCCCCTTGTTTGAGCAGGCGGTCGCCACTCCCGAGGCTAAAAGCGGCTCCCGCGTGAGCATGGGATCTGGCTATCTAGAAGCCTCGCTGTTCGAAGTGTTCGAGCAGAATTGGCGCGAATATCCGGTTTTGCTCCCGGTCTGCTATGATACTCCACTCGACTCGTTGCGGCACCTGCGCCTGCATAACGGCACCATCTGGCGGTGGAACCGGCCGCTCATTGGCATTGAGCCGGACGGCGTGCCGCATCTGCGAATCGAGCACCGGCCGCTTCCATCGGGCCCGGCGATTTGCGACATGGTTGCCAATGCTGCCCTCTATGTGGGCCTTGCCCATTCTATCGCGCTCTCCGGCGCCAATGGCACGGGCGGCCTTCCATTTGCCGATGCCGTGCGCAACTTCTATGAAGCCGCCCGGCATGGCCTCAATGCCAAGCTCGCCTGGCCTCGCCTTGGGACAATCGCCGCAGCCAGGCTCTTACTCGGTGAGCTGATACCAAAGGCACGCGAAGGATTGGCGGATCTCGGTGTGGAGGGGGGCGGCGGAGAGTTTCTCGATATTGTCGAAGCACGGGTCCGGTCGGGACAGACAGGCGCCTGCTGGCAGCGCAAGGCCTTCGAGGCCTCCGGCGGCGACATCTACAAATTGATGGCCGCTTATTGCGAGAGGCAGCGGAGCGGCGCGCCGGTGCATCAATGGGATCTATGACGAAAAACGGAATAAACTGCGCCATCTTCAAATCGATTCCGGACGGTTTTCTCGACTGTCCTGCCGGGCAGCTCGCGAAGCTTTTGCCGGGGCCTTGCCTCATCGATTTGCCCGGCCGCGAGCCGCAACCCTTGTTCATCTCCGTTTTGCTGCACGGCAACGAGGACACCGGCATTGCCGCGGTGCAGCAGGTGCTGCGGCGCCATCGGAGCCAGAAATTGCGCCGTTCTTTGCTCTTATTCGTGGGCAATCCGGCGGCGGCGGCGGCGAATATGCGCACCCTTCCAGGCCAGGCGGATTACAATCGCATTTGGCCGGGCACTTTAGCGCCGGAAACTGCGGAGGCCCGCATGGCGCAATGGGTGTTCGACTATGCAGCCGCGCGGCAGCCTTTTGCGAGCATCGACATCCATAACAATACCGGCCTTAATCCGCAGTACGCCTGCATCACCAAAATGGAGCCGCAATTTATTGCATTAGCGCGTCTTTTCTCTCGCATCGTCGTTCATTTTGAACGGCCGCTCGGTGTCCATGCCGCAGCCTTCGCACGCCTCTGCCCGGCGGTTACGGTCGAGTGCGGAAAAGCAGCGTCTGGCACGGGCACGGAGCATGCCATTGAATTGATCGAGGCCTGCCTGTCGATCGCGGAACTCCCGGTGCATAGCTTATCGCCGAACGATATCGATCTTTATCGCACCTGCGCGATCGTCAAGACGCCGGATTACGCAAGTTTGTCGTTCGACGGAACACCCGCCGATTTCAGTTTCCGCCCTGATATCGACCGGCTAAACTTCAGTGAGCTTGCGGCAGGCGAATCCTTCGGCACGATTGGCAGAGAGGATGCGCGTCTTTTGGTATTGCCCGGCAATGGATCGGACACGCCCGGCACTTATTTCGATTACCGGCAAGGCATTATCCGCCTTACGCAAGATGCAATCCCGGCGATGCTGACGCAGGATGTGCGTGCCATCCGTCAGGATTGTCTGTGCTATTTGATGCACCGGGTGGGCTTGAAGGGCGAACGGGTGTAGATCCAGTTAGCATGCGAGACTCGCAAATACAGACCTTGCAAGGCACGAGGAAGTAGCCAAAGCGCCCGTTGGGCAAGAGAGGATGACGATGGCGAACATGTGGGCGCGAAAACCGATTTCCTTGCTACAGGCGGAGGCGAAGGACAGCGAATTCGAGCTCGTCGAAGGTGAGACAAGCTTGCGCCGCACGCTCTCGCTTGCGAGTCTGATTGCGCTCGGCATCGGCGCGATTATCGGTGCGGGGATTTTCGTCCTTACCGGCCACGCGGCGGCGGCCCATGCGGGGCCGGCGATCAGCATCTCCTTTGTGCTGGCGGGTATCGTCTGCGCTTTCGCGGGCCTCTGCTATGCCGAGATGGCCTCGACCGTGCCGGTCGCCGGCAGCGCCTACACCTATGCCTATGCGACGATGGGCGAATTCATGGCCTGGGTCATTGGCTGGGACCTCATTCTCGAATATGCCTTCGGCGCGACAACCGTGGCGATCGGCTGGTCCGGTTACGTGACGAGTTTTTTGCGCGACATTGGCATTGCCATTCCGGCGAAATTCTCTGAAGCGCCACTCACCTATGATGCGGCATCCGAGTCGCTCTCCTTCACCGGAGCGCTCATCAATGTTCCGGCCGTCGCGATCATTCTTGCCCTCACTGGCCTGCTCATCGTCGGCATTAAGGAATCGGCTCACGTCAACAACGCAATTGTTGCCTTAAAACTCGCGATTGTAGTGGCGTTCATCCTTGCGGGCGTTTGGTTCGTCAGCCCCGCGAATTGGGTGACGCCGCAAAATCCCGCAGGCACCTTTGTTCCGCCGAATGCGGGGCCGGGTCATTATGGCTGGAGCGGCATCATCAGCGGCGCCGCGGTGGTCTTTTTTGCCTATATTGGCTTTGACGCGGTGTCGACGGCAGCGCAGGAAGCCCGCAATCCGCGGCGGGATATGCCCATCGGCATCTTAGGGTCGCTTGCGATTTGCACCTTGCTTTACGTGCTCGTCAGTGTTGTCATTACCGGCATCGTTCCGTTTGATAAGCTCGACGTCCCAGATCCGATCGCGGTCGGCGCGGATGCCATTGGCTTTAGCTGGCTTGCGGCGGTCATCAAATTCGGCGCAGTCCTTGGCTTAAGCTCGGTTATCTTGGTGCTTCTGCTCGGCCAGCCGCGCATCTTCTACTCCATGGCCCGCGATGGGCTGTTGCCGCGGTTCGCGGCCGCGATCCACCCGAAGTTCCGTACTCCCTATATGACGACCCTCATCACCGGCGCAGCGGTGGCGGTGATGGCGGGGCTTTTGCCCATCGGGCTCGTGGGCAAACTCGTGAGCCTTGGCACCTTGTTTGCCTTTGCGGTCGTCTGTGTTGGCGTGCTCGTCTTACGCCTGCTTCATCCGGAGATTCATAGGCCGTTCCGCACGCCCGCCGTCTACGCGGTCGCCCCGCTCGGCGCTGCCTCTGCTGGCTTCTTAATGCTTGGCTTGCCGGGCGAAACCTGGGCGAGCTTTGGCCTGTGGCTCGTGATAGGGCTTGCCGTTTATTTCCTTTACGGCAGGCATCACAGCAAGCTCGGGCGGCGTTGAGATCCGGTGTGGCCTTGGCGCCTGCGCCGCTTCAGGCCGCGGCGCGGGATGCAGGCGTCGCCTTGCCCATTCTCAGACGTGCACCCCGAAATGCGCACGGCGCGCGTTTTCCATCAGCCGTGCGAACTGAAGGCCGCTCATGTGCACTGCGGTCGCGTGATCGCCGCCCTCAAAATAGATGTCGGGCTGCTCGCGAATGCTGTCATCGAGCAGAACTTTGAGCCCATAGGCCTCGCCCGCCGCAGGCACGGCCCCGCGCGCGCAATCCTCAAAAAGCTCGCCAAGCTCCTCTTCGGAGGCGAGGCTGAAATCATCACCGAGCTGCTCCTTTAGATTTTCCGGGTTTAATTTGTAGGTGGCCGGGAGCACGGCGAGAACATAACCGTCCTTCGTACGGAGGACGACGCCCTTGGCCAAACGGTCGCCCGGAATGTGGCAAGCCTCGGCCGTCGGCATCGACGACATCGTCTCTGGATGGGGGACGATGTCGTATTCGAGTTGCTTGGAAGCGAGATATTGCTGGAGTTTTGCAGAGATCGCCATAATTGACCCTCCGCTCTCTGGGGGCAAGCCGCACCATCCTCGGGCCGTCCTGCCGGGCGGCGCTCTTGAGGGGCGGCCGCTAAACAGTAAGATTATACTGATGCGGCTTGCCGCCCGCAATTAGAGAAAGAACGGCGCGGCCGGCGAGTCCGGAGGCGCTCCAAGGTCTAGACCGGGATAGGGCACCAGCCAGGCAGCGAGGCTTAGGGCCGGCAGACATGGACTTTTCGGAGCCGCCAGCAAACCATTCCATACTAAAGGCGGCAGCCACAGCTCCTGCGACTCGGCCTATTGCTTGCCTTTCACCGCTTCAATCAGCTGCTTTAAGGTGAACGGCTTTGGCAAGAAGCCGAAGTCCTCGCCGGCTGGCAAGTTGGCGAACGCGTCCTCGGCATAGCCTGAGACAAAGATCACCTTGGCCTTGATGCCTCGCTTGCGCAGCTCGCGCAGCATGGTCGGGCCATCCATCTCCGGCATGATGACATCGGAGACGACGAGGTCGATTTTTCCTCCCTTCTGCTCTGTGATTTGCAAGGCCTCGGTGCCGGTCGCGGCCTGCAGCACCGTGTAGCCGCGCGATGCGAGCGCACGGGCCGCGAAGGCGCGAACGGAATCCTCGTCTTCGGCGAGGAGAATCGTGCCGTGGCCGGTAAGGTCGGCCGGCCGGGCAGGGGCCTCGCCAGCACCCGGCTCGGCCTTAGAGCCGTCTCTTATGTACCGGGGCAGCAGGATTGAAAAAACCGTTCCTTTGCCGACTTCGCTCGAACAGAAGACATAGCCCCCGGTCTGCTTGATGATCCCGTAGACCATGGAAAGGCCAAGCCCTGTGCCTTTGCCGACCTCCTTGGTCGTGAAGAAGGGCTCGAAGATCTTGTCCTTGAGTTCCGGCGGAATTCCGTGGCCGGAATCTTCCACCTCAATGCTCGCATAATCGGCAGCCGCCAGCGACGATTCGTTAAACTCGCGGCATTCTGCTGCCGCAATATTGCGTGTGCGCAAAATAATTCTGCCGCCGTCCGGCATCGCATCGCGCGCATTGACGATCAAATTTACGAGCACATGGCCGAGCTGATGAGCGTCGGCTTCAACGGGCCAGAGATCGCGCCCGTGCCGCAGATCAAGATCGATCTTCTCGCCAACGAGGCGGCGCATCAGAACCTGCAGATCGGAGAGCACGTCTCCCAGGTGCAGCACTTGCGGGCGCAGAGTTTGGCGGCGCGAGAAGGCAAGAAGCTGGCGAACGAGCGAGGCCGCGCGATTGGCATTCTGCTTGATCTGGTTGATGTCGCGGAAGGACGGGTCTGTTGGCCTGAGGTTGGCGAGAAGTAGATCGCAGTGGCCAATGATGGCGGTGAGCACGTTATTAAAGTCGTGGGCGACGCCCCCGGCAAGCTGACCGATCGCCTGCATTTTTTGCGATTGCGCGAAATTGCTCTGCAGGGCTTGCTGCTCCGTGGTGTCGAGGACGTAGAGGGCCGCGCTTCTTCCGTCCTGCTCGTCAGCCGCAGCAAGGAAGAGCCTCGCCGAGCGCTGTCCGGCACCCGTGAGGCCGGCATCGACCGGAGCGATCTCTGGAGCGCCCGCGATTGCGCCGGCAAGGGCCTCGCTAAGCACTGTATGATCCCGGCTCAGAACACCTGAATAAACCGAGCGCGCACCGGAGGAATCAGGCTTTAGGGCGTCGGGCATCAGCCGCGCGAAAGCTTCATTCCAGCGGCTGATCTGCCCGTTTTCGTCAAGAATTGCGATAGCCATCGGCGTGGCATTAAAAACGCGCCCATAACGCGGCTCGGGCCCCTGCCGCTCCTGTTCCGGGGCTCTCTTTTCTTCGCTTTGGTCTTTGCTCTGGCGCTTGAGAACAAGCGCGGCCGATCGGGTGCCTGCGGCATAAAGGAGGCGAACCGGCAGAGTGCCGCCGCCGCGGCACTTGAGCGAAGTGTCGAGCTCAGCCGGCTCTGCCTTTTTGGCGCTCTCCGGAGCGGAGCTAACAAGAGCTGCAGCGCCTTCGGCCAAGAAATCGCCGACCTTGAGGCTCCTGGCTCCCACAGCGCCGCAGCCGAGCCAATCCGCAAGCGTCGCATTCATATACTCGATCGCACCGCTGGCATTGCAGGCGAAAAAACCGGCTGGGGCATGATCAAGGTATTCGATCGCCCTGCGCAGCTCTTCGAAAGCGAGTTCCCGCCCCGGCCGCTCGTTCGTGACATCTTCCGCGGTCCACAGGACTGCGTCCGGTCCGCGTGCGGGTTGGAGCGGCCGGACCGAAATTCTGTACCAGGCCGTGCCCTCGTCGTGGCCAAGCGGCGGAGGCAAGCGCAGCTCCTCCCGGGCCGGGCGGCTGTCGCGGGCAGCGAGCGAGAGTCTATAGAGGGCCTCCTCCGCATCCGGGTGCCCCCGAAAGAGCCGTTCTGGCGTCTTTGGACCGGCAGCCTCCGTGCCGTTCGCCAGCATCGAATAAGCGGCGTTAGCGTAAAGAAGTTTCCCCCGGCCGCTGGTCACGGCCAACGCATGGGCACTCGCGTCGCAGATGTCTTTGGTGAAATCGGCTGCCGCTGGGCGGCCACAGAAATGGATCAGGCCTGCCGCGAGCGCAAATGTGGAGCAGATTCCGGCAATGGCGAAGAAGCCAAAGAGCAGGAAAACGAGGTTTTCTCCTTGCTCATTCGGCAAGAATGGAAGAGCTACCAGCATTGCACCAAACACCGCGGAAAGCGCCATCATCAGGGCCGCGTTCCCGCTGACCCCGCTGGCTGCTCCTTGCTCCGTCAGCATGATTCCACTCCCGGCAACGTCCCAATCTTTTGCGGCGCATGAGGCGGCCGTGCCGCCGAACTGTTCTGAAGCCCTCGCGTTAAGACGAGATTCAGGAATTCCAGAAACTTGAACCGGGAGGCATTTCAATGCAGCTCTTCACCAAAGTCCTCTTCGCAAGCTTAGCTGCCTGGTGGCTTCTACCGGCCAGCGTGTTTGCGAGCAGCCGCCTCCGTCAGCATCATTATGGCCCGCCGCCTATCCCGCCGCCGGGATGGGTCATGCAGCTGCCGCCCGATGAAGCGGACTGGCTGCGCTTCGGCTATTCCGGGACGCGCGGCCGCATGGGGTTAGGGGCATCCCCGTTCCACCCCGAAGGGCCCGGCAATTTCTCCTCGCCGGGACGCTAGCCTCATCGCCTCAACATTTGATGATTTCTTTAACTATTTGCTAGGCTAGGGGCGTGTCCGTCAAGCTAAGATGTTATAAAAGGCACCACCCCCTGATTCCCTCCCGCGAGTCGAGGAATGCAAAGCGTTTTTGAAGGTCTTTTCGCGAGCAGGAGCTTTATCTTTGCCGCCATGGCACTTGCCGGCGCCGCCGCCACACTTCTCTTCATTGGCCTGTTCCGCCGCCTCTCCGGCGGCAGGGTTAAGCCGCCAGGCAACGGCCGGCAAAGGCAGCCGCGGCTCGGGATCGTTGACGCCTTCGATCTCGACCGCCAGCGCCAACTGGTGATTGTGCGCCGGGATAACGTCGAGCATCTTTTGATGATCGGCGGCGCCAACGACCTCGTCATTGAGCCGCAAATTATTCGCGGCGAGAGCCGGGAATGGCGCCCAGGACGCGAGGCGCGTCTCCGGGAAAGGGATGCGCGTGAGACTGCGGCGCAACTCCCGCCAAGAGAGCCCGAGGAGCAGCTTGCGAGCGCATCTTTGCGCGCCGCCGCTGCGGCGGCACCAAATCCCGCGAGCGATGCGGCCCCTGAAGTGCCGCGAAGCGGAGGGCGAGTCGTGCGGCCTCTAGCCCCTCAGCCCGTACGAACGCCCTCCGTTGCTTCTGCCCCTCCGGTTCGCGCGCAGCCACAGTTGCAGAATCTGAAACGGCCGCCTGCGGGCGAATCCCCCCGTGGCCAAGGTGCTGCTCTGAAGTCCGGCAGCGGACCCGCTGCGGCGGAGTCAAAACCCATTCCAGCTGCCTTTGCTAATTCCGTGTTCCTGCGGCCGCCGGTGCAGCGGCCGGGGCAGAGCGCAGGCGCGAGAGGGGCGCACGCCCCCGCGCCGGCAAAAGCTCTGGCGGAAGAGGTGCAGCCCGCTCTCAGCCAGGCCAGTGAGACACGGCCGGGCGGAGAAACGGGAACCGTGATCTCCCTCGATTCGCCGCCATCCGCCGGAGGAACTCCCGTTCAACAGAGCCCGGAACCCAGGCCTGCTCCCAGCGCGGCGGCGGGACCTGTCACGACCCTCGAAGAGGATATGGCGCGGCTCCTTGGCCGCGGGCCAGGCTGATTTTTGCGGTCCATGGCTGCTGCGCCTTTAGGTCTGCGGCTTGGGCTTATGCGAATCGGCGAAAGTTCTCGCGAGGGTATCTTAACTCTCGCGATAAGTTCTCTCCCGGCGTTCGTGGCGCTCCTGCGCCTCGACCGAAAGGGTCGCGATGGGCCTCGCATCCAGCCGCTTAAGTCCAATGGGCTCGCCGGTTTCTTCGCAGAAGCCGTAGGTGCCATCGCTGATTCGCTCGAGTGCTGCGTCAATCTTGGCAATGAGCTTGCGCTGCCTATCGCGCGCCCGCAGTTCGATCGAGCGGTCTGTCTCGAAAGAGGCCCGGTCCGCAAGGTCGGGACGGCTTTCATTCTCGGATTGCAACGCCGTTAGTGTCTCTTGACTTTCCCGCAGTATCTCGTCTTTCCATGCGAGCAACTTGCGCCGGAAATATTCCTTCTGGCGATCATTCATAAATACTTCATCTTCGGACGGTTTGTAGCCGCCATCAATCTCCTTAATAGGCACTTGCGCGACTCCCAAATTTCCAAATGGCAGCCCTTATAGCGATTGGAATTGACGTGCACAATCCGGGCCTTTCTATACCCGCCGGGCGCCTCTGCGCCGGACGCCCGGACAGTCAAGGCGCTAGGAGCGTTCCCAAAGTTGTGAGTTAGGGCTCTCCGCACTAAGCAAGAATGGTTCCACCATGCCGCGCCGGGAAAACTGCGCGCCGCCGCAATAATGCGCTTAAGCGTCCGGAACGAGATCGAGAATTCTCGCGATTGGATCCGGCGAGACTCCAAGCGGCGGCTGAAAAGGCGCTTCGTGCGATGCAAGCAGCCCGATCACGAGAATGATGCTCGTCGTGAAAATCACCATGGCGGCCGCTTGGGCGCGTGCTTCGTTGAGGTGGACCGTTGCAACGCTGATTTGGCCAAGGAGCGCCATCAAGAGCACGCATGCCCATTTGGGGCCTTCGCCAAAATCCGAGCTGAATGCAAGCCGGTCGTTGCGCGCTTCTCTGACTTTCAGAGCCGACTCAAGAAGGAGCCGGCCGAGCCCTTCATGGCCAGCCGTGAAATCCGATTGCGCGACGACTCGCAGCAGATTGTCTTGCGCCTCCTCTGCTTCGGCGGATGCCTCGCCATCCTGCATGCGAGGCCATTCTTTGTTGAGGACTGCGGCGGTATAGGCGCGGATGGCGCGGTCGATTGCAAAGTGGGGCGATCCAAGAGCGCTCGACAGCGCATGCAGCGAGACGAGGCTCGCGGCTTCGGTGCGCACTGCAACGGCTGCTCTGCGGTTGCGGTCCCAGATGTCGCTCGCAAGAAAGCCGATCAAAATGCCGAAAATGGCCACGACAGCGGCGACGAATGGTGCAACCACCCCCCGGAAGCTTTGCAGCCAGTAACCGGCTGTTGCCCAGAACGAGATCCGCACTAGAATCGCGCCAGACAGGCTGTAGAAGACCGCCAGGGCTAAGATGAGCGCTGGCAGCGGCAACGACAGCCATGTATGGACCAAGCGCCCGTCCCCTTCTCGTCCCGCTAAGCGGTGAGCAGCACCGCAGTGCTAATCGCAAACGCGGACAGGCTGAATAACATATCCGTAGCCATCCCAGACCTGCCGGTCCTCAAACCAGCAGCGTGGCGGGGGAACATAGACCGGGGCTGGGGCGTAGTAATAGGGGGCGTAATAACGGGGCTGCGCGAGCGCGCCGCCGACGACGGTACCCGCCGCTAGGCCTCCGAGCAAACCAGCAGCAAACTCGCCCCCTCCGGCCGCAGCGGGGGTTGGCGTCAGGCTTAAATAGACCGAAACGGCTGGGAGGCTCAGGCAAAGGCCTTTGAGCCAGGTTCTCCAGATGCGGCGCGTCATGGGTTAACCTCCAATCAGCTGTTCTGACGTTCAATTCTCAACAAAGCGTGAATTTCGGTATTTCCGCGGCAGGTGGCCTCATTCTCACAGGAAGCCGAACCCGCGGTAAGCGGCCGGGATGTGGACCAGTCGAAAATGGCAAATTCCGGGCCGGGCCGCAGGGCGGACGAAAAGCCCCGGCGCGCTGGGCGCCGGGGCTCGCGGACGAAGCCGGGGGAGGGGTTGGACCCGGCAACGTTTGTTCTAGCGCTGAAGCCTTGCGCGGGCCTCACCAGTAGGATCCGCCCCAGGCATATGGCCCCCAGCCGTAGTGCCGCCAGGGATGGTAGCCATAGCGGTAGCGCCAGGCCGGACCTCCCCAATAGCCGTAAGGACGGCCCCAGTAACGGCGCCAGCCAGGCACATGGTAACAGCCGTAGGGCCCGCAGACCCAGCGCACGTGCTCCGCGTTAGCCGCAATGTCCGAGGGCGCGGCAACTCCCGGATCGATGCCGCTCCTGGGCATGGCGGCAGCGGAGTTGGCGGCAAGAGCTAGGCCGCCGGACGCAATGCCTGCGGCCAATGTCAATTTGAGGCCTCTCGTCATGGTCTTCTCCCTATTCGGCCGAAGCTTTAGCCAAGGGCGGGTGGCGCTTCAGTGTCGCAAAAGAATGCCATCTTGCGGCTGAAGCAAACCTGAAAAGGCCGTTCATATTCCATTCAACTGTCCCGGAAGGCGCTCGCGGAGCAGGGCACGGCAAAGACTCACCTAATGGGCGGGGCATAGAGAAGGCCGCCTTTCGACCAGAGGGCATTCATGCCGCGCTTGATCTTAAGCGGCGAGTCCTCACCAAGATTGCGCTCGAAAACCTCACCGTAATTGCCGACGAGCTTGACGATTTGAAACGCCCAATCGGGATCGAGCCCGAGCGCTTCGCCGAAATTGCCTTCAAAGCCCAACAGCCGCCTGACTTCGGGGCTTTCGGATTGCGCCATCTCATTCACGTTCTTCGACGTAACACCTAGCTCCTCAGCATCGATCATCGCGAAGTTAACCCATTTCACGATGTTGAACCAGCGGTCATCCCCCTGCCGGACGGCAGGCGCCAGAGGCTCCTTGGAAATGATTTCGGGCAGGACGATGGTCTCCTCGGGGTCGGCGAGCCCGCTCCGCCGCGCATAGAGATCGGAGGTGTCCGACGTGTAGGCATCGCACCGGCCGCTCTCGTAGGCGGCGATGGCTTCCTCCTCGGCCGGGAAGGCCACGGGTTTGTAGCTCATGGTATTGGCGCCAAAGAAATCGGCAAGATTAAGCTCGGTGGTCGTGCCCTGCTGAAAGCAGATTGAGGCGCCCGAAAGCTCAAGCGCCGAGGAGATATTGAGCTTTTTGTGCGCCATGAAGCCCTGGCCGTCGAAATAGATGATGCCGGCAAAAAGCAGGCCTTGCGTCGCTTCGCGGGAGAGCGTCCAGGTCGTATTGTCGGAGAGGACATCAATAGCTCCCGATTGCAAGGCTTGGAGCCGGTCCTTTGCGGAAACGGGAACGAATTTTACCTTCCCCGTGTCGTGAAAGATCGCGGCGGCGAGCGCACGGCAGAAATCGGCATTGAGCCCAGACCAATGGCCTTGCTCATCGGGCTTTGCAAATCCCGCAAGGCCCTGGTTGGTGCCGCAGATGAGAAGACCCCGTTTCTTGATTCCGGCGAGGGTCTCCGCCCGCGCTTGCGGCCGCAAGCACCGCAACGAGCGAGGCAAACGCAAGGACGAGTCTTTTCAGCATCAAATCTTCTTCCTCATTTTGGCGCGGCCCTCCCGCGAAGCCTCGATCTCGAGAAAACCATCGAGGGCCGGGGTTCCATTCCGGCTTGACGAATGGGGGACGGAAGCCGCAGTTTGCGGCGCACCTGTGACTGGAAGAGACATGGCCGAAATCACGCCGCAAGATTTGCGCCGGCTGAAGACCCGGACGAAATTAATCCATGCCGGGCGAAGGCCTGCCGAGCAGCACGGATTTGTCAACACGCCCATCTATCGCGGGTCAACCGTTCTTTTCCCCACGCTTGAGGATTTCACCCAGCGCAAAGGGCGCTTTTCCTATGGGACGCAGGGGAACCCGACGACGCAGGCTCTCGAGAGCGCCTGGACGGAGCTTGCGGGCGCCGCCGGAACGGTGCTTGCCCCGTCGGGCCTTGCGGCGGTCATTCTTGCGCTGTTCACAGCCGTTAAGTCCGGCAGCCATCTTCTCGTGACCGACTCCGTCTACCGTCCGACGCGCATGTTTTGCGATACGGTTTTGGCGAGGATGGGCGTCGAAACCACCTATTTTGATCCCATGATCGGACCGGGCGTCGAAACGCTGATCAAGCCCAACACAGGGGCGATTTTCCTTGAATCGCCCGGATCGCAAACCTTCGAAGTGCAGGACGTGCCGGCGATCGCCGGGGCCGCACGAGCGCGCGGCATTTGCACTATTCTCGATAACACTTGGGCGACCCCATTGCTTTTTCCGCCGCATGCGCGCGGCGCCGACATCGCGGTCGAGGCCGGAACAAAGTACTTGGGCGGCCATTCGGACCTTCTGCTGGGCCTCGTCTCGGCCGATGAGGCTTGGTTTGCGCGGCTGCGCGCGACGTTCGATGCCTTCGCGATGTGCGCCGGTCCCGAGGAGGTTTTCTTGGGGCTGCGTGGCTTGCGCACGCTCGAGATCCGTCTGCGCGAGTCCGGGCGCCAGGCCCTTGCGCTCGCACATTGGCTTGCAGAGCGCAAGGAGGTCGCCCGCGTTTTGCACCCGGCGCTTTCCTCCTGCCCGGGGCACGAGCTCTGGAAGCGGGATTTCCTAGGATCATCCGGGCTCTTTTCGGTGCTTCTTATGCCCTGCTCGCAAGCCGCGCTTGCCGCCATGCTCGACGGGCTCAAGCTCTTCGGGATGGGCTATTCGTGGGGCGGCTTCGAGAGCCTTGTCATTCCCTTCGATTGCCGCGCCTACCGCAGCGCCACGGCCTGGCGCCCGCCGGGCCCCGCGTTGCGCTTTTCCGTCGGGCTTGAGGACATCGAGGATTTGAAAGCGGACCTCGATGCCGGCTTTGCGCGGCTGCGCGCCTCGGCTTGACGCGCTCGCGATTAGCCTAGCGCCCAATTGGGGCGCGATAAAGGAGCGATGCCAGTGGGAAGGCGAGCCTGCTCCATAGCGAGGGCCGGTAGAAGCGGCGAAGAATTGCTCCCGTGTCGGAGCCCGAAAGCTTTTGCAGTGCGAACTGCCAGCCGAATTCGCCGAGCATATTGAAGACGAAGCGGTTGACTATCGCCGTGCGCACCAGCGGAAGCAGCTCCCTGCGCCAAAGCTGAGCATAATCCGTGCCCTCAATGATGCTGCGGGCGGCAAGCAGTCCCGAGCGCAGGGCATAGCGGATGCCAAACCCCGCGAGCGCATCTTGGAGCCCAGCCTCTTCGCCCGCCACCGGATGCCCGCCGGCACTGGCCGGGTGTGGCGGGCGGAAAGCGGCATAGCCGCCAAACCGGCGCGGATTGCGCATAACGAGACCTGTTTTTTCCTCGAAGAACGAGACTGTCCTTTGGACGTGTATGGCCCAATTCTTGAAGCCCGCGAACATGCAGCTAGCAATCGTCCCGCGGCCGCCATGGACAAGGAGATAGGAATAGCCGAGCGGCGCGAGATGGTTATCGAGCGCGAGCCAATGTCCGTCCGCCATATCTGTCTCGAAAGTATAGCCCACGGCAATCGCATCCGCGCGGCGCGGGCCGGATGCGAAGACCGCAGGGCCTGCAACCGTTTCGACCCGGTCCAAGAAGCGGACCTCGGCACCCGCAGCGATTGCCTGCTCGAGGAGCGCGCGGTCGAGCGTGCCGGGCTCGTTTCCGCGCCGGACGAGGTAATAGAGCGGGCGCACGCTGCGGACAAGGTAAGTCCGGCCGCGCGAATCAAAAACGGTCCCTTCGAAAATCGCCGCGTTCTCAAACTTGGGCGCGATGCCTTCCGCCCGAAGCTCTTCAAGAGCGTCGCTGTCTCCGGTCCAATTCTCAAGCCCCTGGAAATCGCCATGGAAACGCACCCCCGCCGCAGGCTGCCGCTCCCTGACCACGACGCGCCGCCCGGCGCGGGCGAGGGCGATCGTGCAGGCGAGCCCAGCGGGACCCGCGCCAACGACCGTGATCTCTCTCTCGCGGCTCTGTTGTCCCACGTGTTTTGAGCTTTCTTCGCTTGTGCTCCAGCAGTGCTTTATGAAATAGCGTTATAAACGCGCTGGCGGCAATGTGGAAATAGGGTTCGTGCGGGGCGCCGCATTGCAGCTGAGATGACGCGTGCCACGCTGTGGCCCGCGCCGTCCGGGACGGGAACGAGGAGATGGGTATTTTCGAACGCGTCGATCCGATGCTTGGCGGCCGCGTGATCGGCGAGTCTCGGAAAGCGATCTGGAGCACAGTCAATTACGCGCCTTTCGTCTTTCAACATTCTCTCGCCAATCATCCGCTCTTCGAGGCTGAGCGGCTCCTGGAACTCGCAGTAAGGGCGCTCGAGAGAGGCGAGCGGATAAGATCCTGGTTCCGGATCGAAGGAGATGAAGAGTTTGAAGGCGCGCCTTCCCGCGATAAGCTCGCGCGCGCAATAAAGGGCGTCGAGGACGGCAAGGTTTGGTTCAAACTGTCGGCCGTCGAAAAACTAGATCCGGCTTATGATCACCTGCTCAAAAAAGTCATTGGCGAGATCGAAGAGCTTTCAGGGCTGCCAATCCGGCATGAGATGAAATTCTCTCAAATGACCGCCTTTGTCGCCTCTCCCAATATGGTGACGCCATATCATATTGATCACGACACCAATTTCTTGTTTCAAATCCGGGGAATGAAGGAGGTGCGCCTTTTCGATCCTGAGAATCGCTCCGTGCTGAGTATCGACGAGATCGAGCGTTTCTATGGCGGTAACTCGCTGGCTGCTACCTACCGCGAGGAGATTTCAAATCTCGGCACACTGTTCCACCTTACGCCGGGCCTTGCCGTTCACCATCCGCCGCTCGCGCCGCATCTCGTCAAGGCCGGCAGCGAAGTCTCGGTGGGCGTTGCCATGTTCTTCACGACGGCGCGCGATCTCTACCGGGGCAAGAGTGTATCAGGCAAACTATTGTTTGCGCCGTATGGGTCTGCGCCCCGCCGCGCCGGGCGCCTCCCGGCTGCGGGACGAGCTGAAGTACTGGGCATTCGCCAGGCTCGCGAAATCTGATCCAGCAAGCTGGGACGAGCTCATGTATTCCGGGATGCACAGGCTTAAGGCGCCCGCGCGCTTGGCTCTGCGAACCTTTAAGAGCGCGGAACGTGCCTTGCGGATCGCGATCAGAGGCGGGCCTCATTAAGGGAAGTGCTGGCGCGAAGCACCGCGGCCCTTGCTCCCGCTCTGGCTGAGGCTTCGTCTGCACGGGGCAATTTCGCCGCGGATCCGCCGCTGGCAGAGCTATCCGGCGTAGCCTGCGTGTTCTAATGGCCCGCGGAATACCCTATTGTCTCATTCTCTACCCCACTATATACACCCAGGCGGCGCTTCCGCCGTGCGCGAGGTCTTGCGGGCAAACCCGTTGGCGGTTATTGGAGCGGAGGCTGCCTGCCTTGAATCGGGCGGAGCCCGGTCATGAGGCGGTGTGGAAAACGTACTGGCTTGCCGGCGTCCTGACACCCCTGCCGGAAAGACATGGAATATAAGGCGCCGCCGCGAGGGGCTTCGCGCGGGCGGTGCGCATTAGAATGTCCGGAGGAAATGAATGCGCAAGTTTCTCTTAATGTCCTGTGTTGGCGCAGCGGCGCTCCTTGCGAATGGAGCTGCATCCGCCAATGAGGAGCTGATCAGGCTTTCCAAAGATCCGAAGCAGTGGGTGATGCCGACAGGCGATTACGCCAACCGCCGCTATTCGGAGCTCTCTCAGATCAACACCGAAAACGTGAGGCGCCTGGCTCCGGTGTGGACGTTTTCGACGGGCGTTCTTCGCGGCCACGAGGGCGGGCCTTTGGTCATCGGCAGCGTGATGTACTTCAACACGCCGTTCCCGAACATCGTCTACGCGCTCGATCTCAACAACGATGGCCGGATCCTTTGGAAGTACGAGCCGAAGCAGGATCCCAACGTGATTCCGGTGATGTGCTGTGATACGGTCACCCGCGGCGTGGCTTATGGCGACGGCAAGATCTTCCAGTACCAGGCGGATACCACGCTGGTCGCTCTCGATGCGAAAACCGGTGCGGTCGTTTGGTCGGTGAAGAACGGTGATCCCTCGCGCGGGGAAACCGGCACGTCGGCACCATACGTCGTCAAGGATAAAGTCCTTGTCGGCATCTCCGGCGGCGAGTTTGGCGTCCGCGGCTCGCTGACTGCCTATGATATCAAGACGGGTAAATTGGTTTGGCGCGGCTATTCGATGGGCCCTGATTCCGATACGCTCATGGATCCGGAAAGAACGACCCATCTCGGCAAGCCAGTCGGCCGCGACTCTGGAACCGCGACTTGGAAAGGCGATCAATGGAAGATCGGCGGTGGCACGACTTGGGGCTGGACTTCATATGATCCCGAGCTGAACCTGATTTATTACGGCTCCGGCAATCCATCGACCTGGAACCCGAAGCAGCGCCCTGGGGACAACCGCTGGTCGATGACCGTTTGGGCGCGTGATCCAGATACCGGAATGGCGAAATGGGTCTATCAGATGACCCCCCATGATGAATGGGACTACGACGGCATCAACGAGATGATCCTCGCCAATCAGGAGACTCGCAAGGTCCTCGTGCATTTCGACCGCAACGGCTTTGCCTATACGATCGACCGTGTGACCGGCGAGCCTCTCGTTGCCGAAAAGTATGATCCGGTCGTCAACTGGGCAACTAAGGTCGATTTGGACAAGAACTCACCGACCTATGGCCGTCCGCTCGTCAATAAGGAATACTCGACGGAAGCAAACGGCGAGGACGTCAACACGCAAGGCATTTGCCCGGCCGCCCTCGGCTCCAAGGATGAGCAGCCTGCGGCCTATTCGCCAGTTACCAATCTCTTCTATATCCCGGCGAACCACGTCTGCATGGATTACGAGCCCTTCCGCGTGAGCTATACGGCTGGTCAGCCCTATGTCGGTGCAACGTTGTCGATGTATCCGCCAAAAGGCGACACGAACATGGGCAACTTCACCGCCTGGGACGCCAAGGACGGGAAGATCGTCTGGCAGAAGAAAGAGATGTTCTCGGTCTGGTCAGGCGCGCTCGCCACAGCTGGCAATCTAGTATTCTACGGCACGCTCGAAGGCTATCTCAAGGCGGTCGATGCCAGAACCGGCGAGGAGCTCTGGAAATTCAAGACGCCCTCCGGAATCATCGGCAATGTCAGCACCTATGAGCATAACGGCAAGCAATACATTGCGGTGCTCTCAGGCGTTGGCGGCTGGGCCGGCATCGGGCTTGCCGCGGGCCTGACCAATGAGCACGAGGGCCTTGGCGCCGTCGGCGGGTATAAGGCCCTTTCCAATTATACCGCGCTCGGCGGGCAGCTCACCGTCTTTGCACTCCCCTCCGGACTCTGATCCGGGAGGTGTAACGGTAAAGGCGCCCGGCGTGAATTTTACGCCGGGCGCTGCGCTAACCATACAACGTCAGACGAGGAAAATCTCGTGCACATCAGCTCTTTGGGGCGCCTCCTTGCTCTCGCTCTCGCTGCTTCCTGGGCAACCTCGGCCATGGCCGAGCCGCCCGCTGAACCCAAAGCCGTCAAGGACGCTGATGGCAAATATCTCGATTCAAAGGGAGATCCCACCTTCAACGTGAAGGCGGACGGGACGGTGGACTGGTACACCTATTCCGGGTACCGGCGCTATCATGCCGAATGCCACCAATGCCACGGGCCGAACGCGGAAGGCTCGACCTATGCGCCTGCCTTGAAGGATTCGCTGAAGAGGATTAATTACGCCGAATTCTACGGCATCGTGGTCGGCGGCAAGCAGACTCTTGGCGGCGGGCAAGAGAAGGTGATGCCCGCGCTCGGCGAGAACAAGAATGTCATGTGCTATATCGATGACATTTACGTTTATCTGCGCGCACGCTCGGCCGATGCGGTTGGCCGCGGCAGGCCGGAAAAGCACGAGGATAAGCCTCCGGCAGCGAGTGCTGCAGAGCAGGCGTGCCTCGAAAAAAGCAGCTAAACGGGCAGCATGACGAGCTGGCGGATCTGCCTCGCGGCAGCACTCATACCGGCCTTCCTCGCGGGAAGCGCAAGCCTAGCGCAACCCGCTGAGACGGGTTCGATCGAACTGATCGATCCCGGCGTCTTACGCGTTTGCGCCGACCCGCACGATTTGCCTTTCTCCAACGAATTAGGCGAGGGGTTCGAGAATAAGATCGCCTCTCTCTTGGCGGCGAAGCTAGGCAAGAGCGTCGCCTACGAGTTCTATCCCAATTCGACCGGGTTTGTCCGCAACACGCTCAATGCCCACCGCTGCGACATCATCATGGGCATGCCGCAGGGGGACGATATTGCCCAGGTCACGAACCCCTATTACCGCACTGCCTACGCCCTCGTCGTCAAGAAGGGGAATGGACTGGAGAAGGTCGACACGCTCGCCGATCCGGCGCTGCAAGGCAAGCGCATTGGCATCGTCGCGGGCACACCTCCGGCAACTAATCTTGCGCTCAATGGTTTGCTGGGGAATATCAAGTCCTATCCGCTCGTCGTCGATACCCGTTTTGATGCCCCTGCTTCGGCGATGATCGACGACCTCGAAAGAGACCGGATCGATGCTGCAATCCTTTGGGGTCCGATTGCGGGTTATTTCGCCAGTCGCTCGCATGAGCCGATGTCGGTCCACCCTCTCACGAAAGAAAAATCAGGGCCGCGGATGGTCTACCGGATCGGCATGGGCGTGCGGCATTCGGATCAGGAATGGAAGCGGCTCCTCAATAAGCTCATTGCCGATAATCAGACAGAAATCACCCGCATTCTGACCTCCTATGGCGTGCCGGTTCTCGATGAGAACGGCGAGCCGGCCGCGCAGAGGTAGACGCCGGCGCGGCGGACTGCTGCCGGCACGGATTGATTCGGCGGCTAGCCTGATTGCGGCTTAATCCAAATAGCTCTGAATGATCTTAGCAAGTGCAAACAGCCTTTGCTCGATGAGGGCAGGCGTCTCACAGACGAAAGCGATCGTTTGGCGCCGCTCGTCGAAAACGCGCAAATCCCAGTCTAGGCCGTGAGCGGTGCTGTCTTCCTCAGATGGCGCTGCAGCTGGCGCATCTTGACGCACGGCATTTCGAGCTCCGCTTCTTTCGGCGCGAATTTTTGCCGCAAGCTCTCTCTGCTTAGCGCCGAAGCGCAAAAGCCCGTCGATGATTTGCGAGCGCTCCTCATTCAGCGTTTCAAAGAGGCCCGCGAACAGAACAATGAGCTTTTGCTTGGCTTCCGGTCCTTGCGCTTTGGCAAACTCGCCGATCAAACGTTGCGTTTCCTCGAGCGGCGTGCGGCGCGCGGCAAGCTGCGCGGCGAGGGCCGCGACGGCGTGGTCTTCGCGCCAGTTTATCCCCTCAATGGCCGGGCCTGACCAAACGGCGGCGGGCGATATTTTGCTGACGAGGATCTGCCTGCATGGCCAATCTGGATTCTGACCAATGCCGCGCGGCGGAGCCGCCGCCAAAGGCGAAGCCGCGAGGGCTGCCGTGAGGAGGGCCGGAACGGCGCAGAGACGGCAGGAGAGGCGCCGGACGGCAGAGTTGGGGCGATGCATGGCTTGTCGTATTCCTTGCTCTCGCATTTGCTTGCACGGCTCGCGCCAGCCGGGCAAACTGCAGAGCCTGGCGCTGCGAGAGAATTAGCCCATCGGCGTTGTTTCATGCTAGTCTGAGCCGATGGCCACGAGCGGATTCAGCTTGCCATGAGCGAAGAAGGCAAAGAGAAAACGTACAGCGAAGCCGAAATAAAGGCGCGGCTCGAGAAGGAGCTGCCCTATTGGTATTACGAAAACCGGTGGATCCGGCGCATATACCGGACGTCCGGCTGGAAGGGAACCTTGATGATCATTAATGCCGTCGGCCACCTCGCCGAAGCCGCCTGGCACCACCCCGACATAACGGCGTCCTATGCCTGGGTCGAGGTTCGCCTCCAGAACCATGCCGCGAGAGGCATCACGGATAAAGATTTCGAGCTCGCCAAGAAAATCGAGGATGTCATCCTCTGGCAGCCCGCCAAGGAGGGCGGGGCGCTTGCCGGGACGCCCGCCGATCCCCGCTTCGCCTATATCGATTACAAGAAAAGCGAAAAACCGCACCACGATGGCTGAGGCGGCTCCCGGAGCCGTATCGGACGCTCAGTTTGGCGGCGCCGCGAGGTTTGCGGCGCCTTCCGTCAAATTCGCGAGACGGGCAAGCGTTTGTTCCCAGCCCATGCTGAAGCCGTGCTTGACCGCAGCGTCCCGGCCATCCGCCGATTCGAAGCACGTTTCGATCGTGACGGTGGTTTGGCCCGCGCTTTCGGCAAGAGTAATCGTCACAAGTGCTTGAGGCGGAATCCCGCCACCGCAGGGGTGGCCGCAGTCCGGACCGCCAGCGTAGACAACACGCTCTGGTGCCACGATCTCGCGGTAGGTGCCTTCGCATGTATAAATCGCACCATCGGGTGCTCGCATTTCAAGCCGGAACTTGCCGCCCGGGCGCAGGTCCATTTCGCAGACGGTGCTTGCAAAGCCGGCAGGGCCCCAAAATTGGGCTATATGGACGGGGTCGGTGAAGGCCGCAAACACAAGCTTACGCGGCGCATTGACGGTCCTTGTGATCATGACCGTGCTTTTCTCCGCCTGCAGGGCGGCACCTCGAGCTGACATGATGCCTCCATTTGCGAAATGGCGCCGGGCAAAGGCGGCGGCGCCGGTGAGCGCCGCACAGGCTGGAGATTTGCATTCGCCGTTGTGACTGGCGCGAAGCTCTCAAGGCTGCTTTACGACGATCATCCAAGACACGCCGAACCGGTCGGCGGCCATGCCGAAACGGGGCGAGAAGAAGGTCTTGCCGATCGGCATCTGCACTTGGCCGCCTTCGGCAAGAGCATTGAAGAGGCGATCGGCCTCGGCTTCGTTCGCAGCGCTGAGGGACAGCGCAATACCTTTGAACTCGGGGCGGCCCATGCACATCCCGTCCGATGCCATGACCTCCGTCTCGCCGATGCGAATGCACGAGTGCATGATTTTATCCTCGGAGCCGGGAGGAACCATGCCCTCTCTTGGCTTTTCAGGGCTCTCCTTGAAGCGCATGAGCATGAGCACCTCGGCGCCGAGCACCTTTTTGTAGAACTCGATGGCCTCCTCGCAGCGGCCATCGAAAAAAAGATAAGGCTGGACTTGCATCGGGATTCCTTTCCGGGTTCGATGTATGGTTTAGCGGGCTGTACTCTGCGCAGTTTGCGCACGCAGGCGCTCTTCTTGCGCTCGGAGTTCGGGGGTCAGTGACGCACCGAAATCCTCTGGCTCAAACACTTGGCGGATCTCGATTTCAGAGTCGCCCGGATGCGGATTGGGGCAGCGCTTGACCCATTCGATCGCTTCTCCTTTCGACTTGACTTGCCAGAGCCAAAAACCGGCGACCAGCTCTTTAGTCTCGGGGAAGGGGCCATCGATCACGGCGCGCTCAGCGCCAGAAAATCGTACGCGCGCGCCTTTCGATGTCGGATGCAGCCCCTCGCCCGCGAGCAGCACACCGGCTTTTGCCAGCTCCTCATTGAACTGACCCATCGCGGCAAGGAGCTGCGCATCTGGCATGATGCCGGCTTCTGATTCTTTAGTGGCCTTGACGATGATCATAAATCGCACGCTTTTCTCCCTCGATTGAGGCACGTTCCGAAGCCGCAGGGGAACGCGCAAGCCATTGCCGGATAACAAATTTACCAACCTGCCCTGAACTCACGCTGCGCTATCGAGCAGGACGTCGAAGCCGCCGTAGATCATGCGTTTGCCATCGAACGGCATGTCATCGGCCCGGATGCGGGGATCTTCCATAAATTTTTTCATTCCGGCGTCCCGGGCTGCCTTGGAGGGCCATTCAACCCAGGAGAAGACCACGATCTCGTCTGCTTGCGCCTTGACTGCGCCTTTGAAATCCGTGATTTTGCCGTCGGGCACCTCGTCGCCCCAGCATTCGACTACTCGCAGCGCGCCATATTCCTTGAAGACCGGCACGGCGCGGCTGGCCATCTCGCGATAGGCCTCTTTCTTGGCTGCAGGAACGGGAACAACGAATCCGTCGACGTAGGTCATGGCATGTCTCCTAAGTGCCGGAGGTTCCTCGGTATTTGCGTAAGACGGCGCGATCACGGCATGATCGCCTAACGCCTCCTCTAGCGCTGGTCATAAGCACGCTTGAGGCCGCTAGTTTCAATCTTCAGCATCGCCTGCATAACCCTGTTTGCTCTCTCGGGTTCCTTGTCCTGGACATCCAGCCAAGGACGGCGGATGATCTGCCAGAAGACTCCGAATTTATGGGTGAGCCAGCCGCATTGCTGGGCCTCTCCGCCGGCCAAGAGCTTCCCCCACAACTTGTCTACTTCTCCCTGAGTCGCGCAGCGCACGAAAAAATTATGCAGGCGAAAAGGTGCAATGAGGTCCGCCGTTCAGAGCGATGAAGTCCTAGCCATTGAGCGTGAAATTGGCGGACATAACCGATCCTGCTGGCCCTGGCCCCGCGCTGCCATAGCTCATTACGCTGGTGATCCGTGAGTCTTCAAAGATTGAACAAAAAGAATTCGCTGTCTCCCTGGCATAGCCGTCGAACCAGAGGAAGGGGTGATCGTTTGCGTTTGGGGCATCGGTTTTGCTCCATGCTTCAGTTCAATGATTCCTGCTCAAATGCGCTAATTGAGGCGGCCGGGAGTGGATCAATTTGACATGTGGCCCTCAGACGAAGCTTGCTCGATGCTTGGCCAGGCATTCGAGCGGCTGCCTTCCGCGCTCACGTTCTCCTTCGCTTGCTTTGAAACGTATTCTTAGCTGCGCGCGGCTTCGTTCTGCGGCGAAATTTGGCATGTGATCTTTCCTTTCCTTGGAGCTTCTTGAGATACTCCTCGAGCCGGTCGAGGCGCGCTTCCCAAAGCCGGCGATACTCTTCGAGCCAATCACCAACATCTTTGAGAGCGCGAGGTTCGATCCGGCAGGGCCGCCACTGCGCTTGCCGCCCGCGCGTGATGAGTCCGGCCCGCTCGAGCACCTTTATGTGCTTGGAGACCGCCGGAAGGCTCATATCGAACGGCTCGGCGAGCTCGTTGACGTAAGCCTCACCCAAAGTGAGCCTTGCGAGAATAGCCCGGCGTGTCGGATCGGCGAGAGCCGCGAACTTGAGGCTGAGACTATCCGCTGGCATATTGTTAAACTTCCGGTTAAATAACCACGAAGTTAAATAGGCCTCGAAAGCGCGCCTGTCAATCGGCAATCTCATGGGAGGCGGCCCGCTTAGGGCGAAGGCAGAGGATCGCAGCTGACGCGGCGCTGCCATTTCGCTAGGGTGCAGGCAAAAGGAGCCGCAGAATGCCGCTCATGCTCGACGGCCCTCGCCTCGCGCCGCTTGCGGGCGGGCGCGCCACTAGTCTCGTTGTTATCCTTCATGGCGTGGGTGCGAATGGGAGCGACATCATTCACCTGGCGCGCTTCTGGCAAAGGCTGTTGCCCCAGACCGAGTTCATTGCGCCGGACGCACCCTTCCCCTGCGGCTATGCTCCGTTCGGGCGCCAATGGTTCAGCTTGGAGGACCGGTCGCCTGAGGTGCTGCTGGCGGGGCTCCGCGATACTGCGCCGGTGCTCGCCAGCTTCCTCGACGGCTTGCTGACCGGCCGGGGGCTCGACAATTCCTGCCTTGCACTCGCGGGATTCTCGCAGGGAGCTGCGATGGCGCTTTATGCCGGGCTGTGCCGCCAAGAACAGATTGCCGGGATTGCCGCCTTCTCCGGCGCTTTGCCGCCCGCGCCAGCGCTCGCGGGCGACTTCTGCAGCAAGCCCCCCGTCTTGCTCGTGCACGGCGAGCTTGATGCTGTCGTGCCATTCCGGTCGCTGGCCGTTACCAAAGCGATTTTGGAACACGCGGGCGTTCCCGTTAAAACTGTGGTCCGGCCGGGCCTTGGCCATGAAATTGACGAAACAGGCGCTCGTCAGGCGGCGGATTTCCTGAGCGCCGCGCTCAAGACCGGGCAGGGTGATTTCACGGCGGACGCCTGAAGCCTTTCCAGCCTTTTGGCTACCTGCAGGGCCCCAGACGTTATATACATTTTGTATATAGCAGGGGGGCCGCTCGAGATATGTTTGTCCGGCATCTTTCCTACTTTGTCACCTTGGCGCGCGAGAAGCACTTCGCGCGGGCGGCCGATGCTTGCAATGTAACGCAGCCCACGCTGTCGGCGGCCATTCGCAAGCTAGAAAACGATCTCGAAGTCCCTCTTGTTGTCCGCGGACACCGCTTCCTTGGGCTAACCGCGGAAGGGGAGCGTGTGCTCGCCTGGGCGCGGCAGATTCTGAGGGATTATGATGGCTTGAAGATCGATCTCACGGGTTTACGCAGGGGACTAACCGGGACGTTACGGTTGGGCGTCATCCCGGCAGCAATGCCTATGGTGTCCTTTATCACCGCGCAGTTCTCGTCCGCGCATCCCGCCGCAACCGTCGAGGTAAACTCGATGACGTCGCGCTCGATTCAGCACGGGCTTGACTCATTCGAGATTGATGCTGGTGTGACGTATCTTGAGAACGAACCGTTGGAAAACGTCCGCCGAATTCCTCTTTACAAGGAACGCTATGTCTTTGTGACTCGCAAGGACGGCCGGTACAGCGGCCATCGGACCATCTCATGGCGGGAAGCGGCCCTAGAGCGATTATGCCTGCTCAGCGAGGAAATGCAGAATCGCAGGATCATTAACGGCGTTTTCGAGTCGATAGGAATCAAGGTGAAGCCCCTCGTCGTGAGCAACTCATTTCTTGGCATTTGTTCTTATCTTCTGCATGGCGGATTTTCGAGCATTGTTCCCCATACATTTTTTTATTTATTTGCCGGATCGCGTGAATTGGTGAGGCTTGAGCTTATCGAGCCGAGGCACTGCCAGATGATAGGCCTTGTCTTGACCAGCCGCGACCCCCTATCGCCGATGGCAGCGGCAATATCGGTAGCCCTGCGTAACACCGTCATTGCGGACGACTCCTCCATTGCATATGTTGAACAATAATCGGCTTTGCCTATCAATCGGTCAAAAGTTTTCATTGGACCGGTAGGGCTTCAGGCAAGAAGTTAAGCCCGGCTTTCGCAAGACCGCCCCTAATGTCGTGCAAAGCCCAACGGGAGGACGCCTGAAGGCGAGCAGCGCCGGATAATTGTTATTGGGCGGCGACATCCGGCTGCGTGACCTTAAGAATAAAATGCTCTCCCGTCATGTCCCAACAACGCAGGAAGCAAGGGAGACAGTGATGGCAAAAATCCTATGTGTTCTCTACGACGATCCAGTCGACGGTTATCCAACTTCCTATCCACGCGATGATCTGCCCAATATCGAACGCTATCCAGATGGCCAGACTCTTCCAACTCCGAAGGCGATCGATTTCAAGCCCGGCGTTCTTCTCGGAAGCGTTTCAGGCGAACTCGGATTACGGAAATATCTCGAATCGAATGGTCATACCCTTGTCGTGACGTCCGACAAGGATGGTTCGGATTCGGTCTTCGAGCGCGAGCTACCCGATGCCGAGATCGTCATCTCGCAGCCGTTCTGGCCGGTCTATATGACGGCGGAGCGGTTTGCCAAGGCCCCGAAACTCAAGCTCGTGGTCACTGCGGGGATCGGCTCGGATCACACGGATCTTCAGGCGGCGATCGAGCGCAATGTTACTGTCGCCGAGGTCACCTACTGCAATTCGATCAGCGTCTCCGAGCATGTGGTGATGATGATCCTGGCACTCGTGCGCAATTACATTCCGTCTTATCAATGGGTGGTGCGTGGCGGCTGGAATATCGCCGATTGTGCCATGCGCTCCTATGATGTCGAGGGCATGCACGTTGGCACCGTCGCTGCTGGCCGCATCGGCCTTGCGGTGCTGCGCCGCCTCAAGCCGTTTGACATGCATCTGCACTATTATGACCGCCACCGGCTGCCTGGGAAGGTCGAGAAAGAGCTGAATTTAAGCTGGCATCCGTCGGTCGAGGATATGGTCAAGGCCTGCGATGTGGTCACCATCAATTGTCCGCTACATCCCGAAACTGAGCATATGTTCAACGACACCCTGATATCCAAGATGAAGCGGGGTGCCTATATCGTGAACACCGCGCGCGGCAAAATCTGCGACCGCGATGCCATCGTACGGGCACTCGAGAGCGGCCAGCTCGCTGGCTACGCTGGCGATGTCTGGTTTCCGCAACCTGCGCCAAAGGACCATCCCTGGCGCACCATGCCGCATCATGGGATGACGCCGCACATCTCAGGCACGTCGCTCTCTGCTCAGGCCCGCTATGCTGCGGGCACCCGCGAGATCCTCGAATGCTATTTCGAAGGCCGGCCGATCCGCGACGAATATCTTATCGTCCATAAAGGCAAGCTTGCCGGCGTCGGCGCGCATTCCTACAGTGCAGGAGACGCAACGAAGGGCGCCGAAGAGGCCGTCAAATTTAAGAAGGGCGTCTGATTGACCGAATGCGGCTCCGGTTCGCCGGAGCCGCTTGGCCATCGGCACGGCAATCGAGAGGTGACGCGGAATTTAGAACCAACTAGGAAGAATAGCCTCGGTCATAATGGCCGAGATCAATTATAGACAAAATTCATTGCGCGTGGCAGATTTGTGCGCTCAATCACCGCGGTTCTTTTCGCAGGTTGGACGCCTAGGGCATCAGCAACGAAATTGCCGGGGCATGCGCAATGGGAGACGAGAACAAGGCGGTTGAGCTTAGCGTTGACGGAAAAGACCAATTGGTCGAGAGAAAAGCGACTTGTCCGTTTATCGGCAGTGCGGTCGCGGAAGGTAAGCTCGCTGTTAGATGCAGCGCTGAGAATCCGCTCGCCAGCATCGGCGATGTGGAAAGATTGGGCAATAGCGGCGGCGGCGATCTCGGCGGTCTGCTCGCGCTGTTCGCAGCCGGAAATCATGCCTTCATGCGGGGCGACTCTGGCAAGCTCGATAAAGAGGTGCCTAGCGGCTTGTTTTCGCTGGATTTCCCTGGATCGCAAGGTGCGCACCCCGGCCATAGCGGTATTCTCATCGGAGATCCGGAAAGGATCGACTCAGGGCGGTTGAGTTTGGCGGATTTTGAGCGGCTTACCAGCCGTGCCCGGGACGGCTGGATCAAGAGATCTGACGTTGGGCGATTCATTGCGGAAAATTTGGCTAGGGATCCGAAATCTAAGGTGGATGTAAGCAATGTAACGAAGCTAGTGGGCCAGGATTTGCGAGCGTTGACTGGCGATGTGCATAAATTCGCGCTAACTTTTGGCCCGCGGTGGTTGAGAAAACTCTTCGGTTTTGGTGAAGGCCGGCGTCTTGTCAGCCGAAATCTGAAGGAAAGCCTCACGAAACTCCTCGGGGAAGACAATCTCGTTGGGTCCGCCGGGGAGTTTGGTTTGCTCTTTGCGTTTTTGGCAAACAGGCCTGGCGCCAAAAAGGTTGATGGCGAGCCTGCTGTGGCCGTTGAGGACCTAAAGAACATGTTTATCGAAAAGCGTCTTCCCGCGGGATCAGAGGGCTGGAAAAAATCGTGGGCGGACTGGATCGAGAACACGGCTGAGCTGGCGGCGAGCGCCGCCAAGCAGTACCACACTCTCAGATCAACATGAGCCGCGCCTCCTTGCGCAAAGCTTGGGACAAGTGGCGCAATTCATAATTGCTCTGCAAGCTCTTGCCGTTACGAAATCGGCTTCCTGTTTGCCGTTGCCGGGTTGTTTGGATCGTGACGCCAGCCCGGGCGATGGAAACGGAGGACAAAATTGCCGTTGTAGGATGCGACGGCACTATTAAATGTGATTGTGCCGATACGGCGCCAATTTTTGAAGCGCCGCCTGACAAGTTCCAATATATCACGCGCGGAGCCTTCGTCCGTCACTTCGATGCGGAAGTTAAGTGAGCGCTTCGACACCGGGTCACTTTTATCAATAATCTGGGTTACAATCTCTTCGCAAATATCGACATCGCCGCTCTCGATCCTGGGCTGGCCCTCTAGAACGAGGAGGCGCATGAACTTTGGCGAGCGCGTGGGCTCGCCGCGTGGTTTGTCAAGTTCGGCAATGTGGTAGATTTGGCGCAAAGTCGCCTTCTTGTCGGCGAGCGTGAAGATGATGCCGGAAATCGCGCCAAGGCGAAAAACGGCCCGGCCCTGCCGCTTCGCCAAGGTGTCACGTCTGGGCCGCTGCGGAGCTCGGCATCATTGGTTTAGCGGGTGGACCTGCCGCCGATATCATCCATCGCAAAGAAATTGGCTGTGCGCAGCCGCCCGGTGTGACCGGGATGGCCGGAAATAGTTTGCCCGCAAGCGCCATTGCCCGCATTTGGCCGCGCCTTGTTTCGGCGCCCGTGGAAAAGCGCCCGATGATGAGCGCGCGGCTGCGGCTCCGGAAATAGCCGGAAATAAGGGTTTTTCTTCCGTGATCTCCCGCAATCCGGTCAAGCAAAAGCCATTCGGATGAATGCGGCGGCGGAAGCCTTTGCCGTCTGGCCCAAGTCCGCGTGCGAGTCGACCAGCGCGCTCGGAGGCTTGGCGGAAGATGTGGCGCCTGCCAAAGGGGCAGGAGGCCGCGCAAGAGGCTTGACAACGTGGGTTTGCGGAAGGCCAGCGGCGGCTCCCGCTCGCGCCCCAAATCTCTTGATAGGGATTTGCGAAGAGAGCATCGCGCATGCATCTCGCTAAAGCGCAAACCCTTGTAAGAGAGATCCTCTTTGCTTATGGCTTCGATACCGAAATCATCTGATTTCACAGCGAGGCGCCTTTCGATGAGTCTTCGAGCCTACCGTTCATCGCACGCTGCGGAGTTCGGCAGGCGTGCGGCGGCCGGCGTGTTCTATGATGGGCTAGCACTCGAATTTTTCGCCCCGCGCCCATGTTCACGGGATGCCGCCAAGCGCTCGCGGCCGAAGGACGCGCGCCTTCCAGTAGAAAGCCTGACCGGCGCCGTTCGGGTTTTCACGCGTCTGGATCCCGGAACACTTCCCGCCGAGGCGCCCTGAACCAAACTGCCTCTTTTTTTTCTCGCCGCTTTGCGCCACAGTGCTTTCAAACAAGAACAAAGGGCAGGATCTCGGGGATGACGGGAGCCAAGGAGTTCGAAGCATTTCTCGCCGAGGCAGCCGGCCCTGACCCTCGTCTTAGGGCGGCCGCGGACGCGCTGCGCGCCATCGCCTCCGCGGCCATCGAACTCTCAAACCTCATTGGTCTCGGCCGGCTCTACGGCCAGCTCGGCGCCGCACGGGGGAGCACTAACATCGACGGCGATGTGCAAAAGGAGCTCGATATTCTCGCCAATGATATGTTTGTCCGCGCGCTCCGTCAGGCTCCCGTTGGCGCCGCCGTTTCTGAGGAGATCAGGGATCCGCTCGTCCTCAACCCTGCGGGTAAAGTGGCAATTGCCATGGATCCTCTCGATGGCTCATCAAACATCGATACCAATCTTTCAATTGGCACAATCTTTTCGATTTTTCCAAGGCCAGATGCCGCCGAGCGCACGGAGGCTCACGTGCTGCAACCGGGGCGGGCGCAACTCGCCGCGGGCTTTGTCATTTACGGGCCGCAAACGTCGATTGTGTTTGCGATTGGGGAAGGCAGGACTCAGATCTTCACGTTGAACCGGCCGTCCAATCGCTTTTATCTCGCTTTATCCGGGCCGGTGATCCCAAGCACCAGCTCCGAATATGCGATCAATGCCTCGAATTACCGGCATTGGGAAGAGCCGGTCCGTGCCTTTATCGACGATTGCGTGCAAGGCAGCGAGGGCCGGCTGAAGAGCGACCAAAACATGCGCTGGACCGGCTCGCTTGTCGCCGACGCATACAGGATCTTGTTGCGCGGCGGGATTTTCCTCTATCCGGGCGATCAGCGCCCAGGCTATGGCCGCGGCCGCCTGCGCCTGCTTTATGAGGCAAATCCCATCGCCTTTGTAATCGAGCGTGCGGGCGGCCTAGCAACAGACGGCGTGTGCCGGATTCTCGACCTCATGCCGTCGGCCCCCCACGAGCGGGTGCCGCTCGTTTTCGGCTCCCAGGCCGAGGTCGAACTCGTCGCCCGCTATCACAGCGATCCGCAATTTACGGAACGGGCTCCGCTCTTTCGCAATCGCGGGCTCATCCGCCAGTAAGCGAGCCGGCAAAAGAGGCAGACAAGGGCGAGGCAGAGGTGTCCGCAAAACATCCGATCATTTCCGTGACCGGATCTTCAGGCGCAGGGACTACGTCGGTCAGGCGCACCTTTGAGCATATCTTCCGGCGCGAAGGCATTAAGGCGGCTTTTATCGAAGGCGATGCGTTTCATCGCTACGATCGCGATGAGATGAATGCCAAAATGGCCGAAGAGGAAGTGAAGGGTAATCGGCACTTCAGCCACTTTGGCCCAGACGCCAATCTGCTTTGCGAGCTCGAAGCGGTTTTTCGCAGCTTTGGCGAGTCCGGCACCGGCAAGACGCGGCATTATGTGCACGACGCCGAGGAGGCAGCCCTCTATAAGCGCGCTCCTGGCACATTTACGGATTGGGAGCCGCTGCCTGGAAGTAGCGATCTTCTATTCTACGAGGGCCTTCACGGGGCCGTCAAAACGGACAAAGTGAACCTTGCACAATATCCCGATTTGAAGATCGGCGTCGTGCCGGTGATCAATCTCGAATGGATTCAGAAGATCCATCGCGATCACGCCGTGCGCGGCTACTCGAAACAGGAAGTCATGGACATGATGCTGCGCAGGATGCATGATTACGTCCACTATATTTGCCCTCAATTCACCGAGACCGATATCAATTTCCAGCGCGTGCCGACGGTCGACACGTCAAACCCGTTTGCGGCGCGCTGGATCCCGACGGCTGATGAGTCGATGGTGATCATCCGCTTTGCCCGGCCGCGCGGAATCGATTTTCCCTATTTGCTTTCGATGATTCACGACAGTTTTATGTCGCGCGCGAATTCAATCGTTATTCCCGGGGCTAAGCTTGACCTCGCCATGCAGCTGATCTTGACGCCGTTTGTCCTTAAGCTCGTGGAGACCCGGCGCAGATTGGTGTGAGGCAAACGGTTGCGCCTGCCCGGCATGCAATTTGCTCGCGGGCGGGGTTGCGGCGGCCTCCTATGCTGCCTAGCTAACCGGAATGACTGGCCCTCGGTATCAGGCCCTGGACGGCGAGGGAATTAGGCATAGATCATCGGGCGATATGGCCTCAAAGCCTCGATTGGGCTATGCTCACCCCTATAATTTTGTGCATATGAGGAGGCTGCCTATGGCCCTGATAACACTTCGTCAACTGCTTGATCATGCGGCCGAGCATGGTTACGGTGTTCCCGCATTCAACATCAACAACATGGAGCAAGGGCTCGCGATAATGGAGGCGGCAGCCGCGACCCAATCACCCGTCATCATTCAGGCAAGCCGCGGCGCCCGTGAATATGCGAATGATATCGTCCTTGCCAAGCTCATTGAGGCTTTGATCGCGCTTTATCCCGATATTCCCGTCTGCATGCATCAGGACCACGGAAATAATGAAGCGACCTGCTACACGGCGCTCCGCTATGGCTTCTCGTCGGTGATGATGGACGGCTCACTCGAAGCTGACGGAAAAACTCCGTCCTCTTATGACTATAATGTGAACGTCACATCGAAGGTCGTGAATGTCGCCCATAAGATCGGCGCCTCAGTCGAAGGCGAGCTTGGAGTCTTGGGCTCGCTCGAGCACGGAATGGGCGAGAAGGAGGATGGGCATGGCGCAGAAGGCAAGCTCAGCCGCGAGCAGCTTTTGACGGACCCCGGTCAAGCCGTCGACTTTGTGACAAAGACAAAGGTCGATGCACTGGCTATCGCGATGGGCACCTCTCACGGTGCCTACAAATTCACCCGCAGGCCCGATGGCGATATTTTGTCGATGCGAGTTGTCGAGGCGATCCACGCAAAGCTCCCGAACATTCATCTCGTGATGCATGGCTCTTCTTCCGTGCCGCAAGAGCTGCAGGACCGCTTCAACGCCTATGGCGGAGCGATGCGCCAGACCTGGGGCGTGCCGGTCGAGGAAATCGTGCGCGGCATTAAGCACGGCGTCCGCAAAGTGAACATCGATACCGACTGCCGGATCGCTATGACAGCGGAGATTCGCCGCATCGCTAAGGAGCACGCAGGAGAATTCGATCCCCGCAAATTCTTGAAGCCGGCGCTCGAAGCGATGCGCGAAGTTTGCAAGCACCGTTTCGAGCAGTTCGGCACGGCTGGAAACGCGCCGAAGATCAAAGCTATTCCTATGTCTGAAATGGCCAAGCGCTATGCTTCGGGCAGTCTCGATCCGGTTGCGGCTCAACGGCGCAGCGCCGCGGAGTAGGCCGTTTGCCTCCGGAGCTGATAAGGCACGCAAATGTCACCTCTTATCGCGCCTTCGATTCTTTCCGCTGACTTTGCGAATCTCGGCGAGGAAGTCCGCGCGGTCGTCGCTGCGGGCGCTGATTGGATCCACATCGATGTGATGGATGGCCATTTTGTGCCGAATATCACCATTGGACCTTCCGTGGTACGCGCCTTGCGGCGGCACGCAAGCATACCGTTTGATGTGCATCTCATGATCGCGCCGTGCGATCCTTATCTGGCCGCTTTCGCGGAGGCTGGCGCGGATATCATCTCGGTCCATGCTGAGGCTGGACCGCATCTCCACCGGTCGCTTGAGGCGATCCGCGCATCTGGCAAGAAGGCAGGAGCCGTGCTCAATCCGGCGACACCGGCATCAAATTTAAAGCATGTGCTCGATGTCTTAGATCTCATTCTCGTCATGTCCGTTAGCCCTGGTTTCGGCGGGCAAAGCTTCATCCCCTCCGTTCTAGAGAAAGTTGCGGAGCTTAAACAGATGATTGGCTCGCGTCCCATCCGGCTTGAAATCGATGGCGGCATCAATCCCGAAACAGCGGCCCTCGCGGCGGCGGCAGGCGCAGATACATTCGTCGCCGGTGCTGCCATTTTTGGCGAGGGCAGGGAGCATTATGCGGCCAATATCGCCGCGATCCGGACCGCGGCAGAAAGAAAGCAGCGCCGCGATGCTGCTTAAGGCTCTTATCTTCGATGTCGATGGCACGCTGGCCGAAACGGAGGAGGCGCACCGGCAGTCCTTTAACGAGGCCTTCGCGGCGTTTGGGCTGCCCTGGATTTGGGACAAGGAGCTCTATCGCGAGCTGCTTCAGGTGACTGGCGGCAAAGAGCGGCTGCGTTATTACATCGACCGTTGGGGCCCCGAGCGCAGCGACCTGGCGCTCTCCCATTTCGGCGGAATTTATGAACTCTCCTCCGCCCGTTATGCGGCCCTTGTCGGTGAGGGCGCGGCGCAGCCGAGGCCCGGCATCCGCCGCCTCATCAGCGAGGCGCGCCAACGGGGAGTCAAGCTGGCGATTGCCACGACCTCGGCGCCGGGCAGTGTTGAGGCGCTCTTGCGGTCGATGCTGGGGGAGAAGGGTCCATCCTGGTTCGTGGTGATTGCGGCCGGCGATAGCGTCGCGCATAAGAAGCCCGCGCCCGATATCTACCGCCTGGCGCTCGAGAAGCTCCGGTGCAGACCGCAGTCTTCGATCGCAATCGAGGATTCGGAGAATGGGGTCAAAGCCGCCGTGGCGGCGGGCCTGCCCGTCATCGCCGCGCCGAGCTCTTATCTTGGCGCCGATGATCTCAGTCTTGCCGATAGCGTGCTGACCGATCTCGGTGAGCCGGGCCGGCCCTGCCGGCTGATCTCCGGGCTCAAATTCGAGCACGGCTATGTTGATATTGACGCGCTCAACGATTGGCTTTGCGAGCGGCAGCATCAGGGGAAAACACGGCTAAACGCCATGGCTGCTTCTTTGCACATACGTCAATCCCGGTAAGCGCGCCGGGAAAGCGGCTAGAACAGGCCGCTGACCCGCCCGCTCTCGTCAAGATCGATTTTAATCGCCGCCGGGATCTTGGGCAGGCCCGGCATGGTCATGATGTCACCGCACACCATGACGATGAACTCCGCGCCGGCCGCAAGCCGCACCTCGCGGATGTTAATCTCATGGTGCGAGGGCGCGCCGCGCAGCTTCGGATCGGTCGAGAACGAATATTGGGTCTTGGCGATGCAAACGGGATAATGGCCGTAGCCGCTCTCTTGCAGACGTTTGATCTGCGTGCGCACTTTGGTGTCGGCTGTGACTTCGGTCGCGCCATAAAGCTTCGTGGCGATCGCTTTCACCTTATCCCAAAGGGTTTGCGAGTCGTCATAGACGAACCTAAAATCGGACGGCACCTTATCGATCATCTCGACGGCCACGCGCGCGAGCTCTTCGGCCCCTTTTCCGCCCTCCGCCCAGTGGCGGCAGACGACGACCGGCGCTTCGTGATGCGCCATTTTCTTCTTCAAAAGCTCAATCTCGGCATCGGTATCGAAGGTGAAGTGGTTGATGGCAACGATGCAGGGCAGGCCGAAATGGTTGCGCACGTTATTGACATGGCGCTCCAAATTGGCGACGCCTTTGGCCAGAGCGTCGAGATTTTCGACATTAAGATCTTTAAGATCGACGCCGCCGTGATATTTGAGGGCGCGGATTGTTGCCACGACAACGACAACATCCGGGCGCAGGCCCGATTTCCGGCACTTGATGTCGATAAATTTCTCGGCGCCGAGATCGGCGCCAAAGCCCGCCTCGGTGACAACATAATCGGAGAGCTTCAGCGCGGTCTTGGTTGCGAGCACAGAATTGCAGCCATGCGCGATATTGGCGAATGGCCCGCCGTGGATGAATGCCGGATTGTTTTCGAGCGTCTGGACAAGATTGGGCTTCAACGCGTCTTTAAGAAGCACGGCCATGGCGCCATGTGCATTCAGATCGCCGGCATGGACGGGCTTCTGGTCGCGCGTGTAGCCAACCACAATTTTGGCAAGCCGCTCCTTCAGATCTTTGATCGAGGTTGCCAGGCAAAAGATGGCCATGATCTCCGAGGCGACAACGATATCGAAGCCATCCTCGCGCGGAAATCCGTTCGTGAATCCGCCAAGGCCAATAGTGATTTGGCGCAGCGCCCGGTCGTTCATGTCAACGACACGCTTCCACGCAATGCGCCGGACATCGAAGCCAAGTTCATTGCCGTGGTGAATATGATTGTCGATCATTGCGGCGAGGAGATTGTGGGCAAGGCCGATCGCACCGAAATCGCCGGTGAAATGGAGATTGATGTCCTCCATGGGAACGACCTGCGCGTAGCCGCCGCCAGCGGCTCCTCCCTTCATTCCGAACACCGGGCCGAGCGAGGGCTCGCGCAAGCACATCGAAGTTTTTCTGCCGATCCGGTTGAGAGCGTCACCGAGGCCCACCGTCGTCGTGGTCTTGCCTTCGCCTGCTGGGGTCGGGCTGATGGCTGTGACGAGGATCAGCTTGCCATCCGGACGGCCAGCAAGGCTTTCGATGTAATCGAACGTGAGCTTGGCTTTGTAATGCCCGAACGGCTCGAGATATTTTTCGTCGATGCCAAGCTTTTCGCGCGCCACATCTGCAATCCGCTTCAACTTGGCGTTCTGGGCAATTTCGATGTCCGCCGGCATGATCCCTCCTGCGAGGCCTTCTTTGTTTAGGCTTCGACGACGTTTTGCGGCTTTCCTGCCGCAAAGGCCTCGATGTTGTCGATGAGTTGATCGGCGAGAATTTGCATCGCTTCCCGGCTTGCCCAGGCGACATGCGGGGTCACGACGAGGTTGGGCAGCCGTAGATCGAGCAGGATGTTGCCCAGCTTTGGCGGCTCGATGCTGAGGACGTCGAAGCCTGCGCCGCCGATCACCTTATTTGTCAGCGCCTCGGCGAGAGCTTTTTCATCGACAAGGCCGCCGCGGCCGGTGTTGATCAGAATGGCATCGTTTTTCATGATGCCCAATTCACGCGCGCCGATCATATTCTTGGTCTCGGGCGTCAAAGGCAGGTGCAGAGTAATGATGTCGCTCTGGCGCAGCAAAGTCTCGAAATCCACGAGGCCCGGCTGCGGCACGATGTCATAGGGCAGCACCTTTAAGCCAAGAGCCTCGGCTATTCGGCCAACCGATTTGCCGATTGCCCCATAGCCGACGATGCCAATCGCCGAGCCGCGCATATCGCGGATCGGATGGTCGAAAAAGCAGAATTGATCGCACTCCTGCCAGCGGCCGGCGCGCACGTCATCGCGGTAGGCAAAGAGGCTCCGGCGCAGGGCAAAGGCAAGCGCAAAGACGTGCTCAGGCACGGTGTTGAAGGCGTAATTGCGGATATTCGAGACGATGATCCCGTGCGCCTTGCAGTAGGACTTGTCGACGACATCGGTGCCCGTCGCCGCTACCGCGATCATCTGAAGGCTTGGGAGCTTAGCAAGCGTAGATTCCCGCATCGGCACCTTGTTGATGATGGCGATCGTCGCATCCTTGAGGCGCCCAACAGCCTCGCTTTCTGAGGTGACGGAATATTCCTTGTAGGTATGCGGGAAGCTGGGCTTCCGCAGTTTAGCTTCCAGCGTCGAGCGGTCGAGAAAGACGATCGAATGTTGCACGGGCCAATTCTCTTGGGTTTGCTTGCCGGTTCTTGCAAAGCCCAGGAAAGGGGAAGCGGCTCTAAGCCGCGCCATTCCTGGAGCGCTGGCGGGATCGGGCGAGTGTTCCCCCCGTTCCCGATTGCCGGCGCAAGGGCTGCGCCGGAGCGAGGGGGGCGCCGCTGAGATTAGGAGGATGGCTGCGCGCCCCAGGCCGGGTCAGTCGTTGAGAACGCCCTCCGGATGGAGTTCCGCAAAGTGCTCCTGCTCGGTTGGCTTCTTTTCCTTGGCCATGATTGTCGAGCGGAAATACTCCTGGGCCGCCGCGACGCCGCTGCCAAGCTTAACGTCAATCCCGACATCGCGCATCGCCATCTCTGCGCCTGCGATCGCGCCGATGACCATGAGATCGTTAAGGTCGCCAAGGTGGCCGATGCGGAAGACTTTGCCCGCAACTTGCGACAAACCGGCGCCGAGCGACAAATTGTAGCGGCGGAACGCGGCGTCGATCACGTCGGCGCCATTAAAGCCAGGCGGGACAACGATGGCCGTCACCGTATCCGAATACCACTTGGGCTCCTTGGCGCAGACCTGCAGGCCCCAAGCCTTGACCGCCGCGCGCACGCCATTGGCGAGAACGTGATGGCGCTCGAAAACCCGGTGGAGCTTCTCCTCGAAGAGGATGTTGAGCGCCTCGCGCAGGCCGTAAAGCATGGGCAGCGCGGGCGTGTAAGGGAAATAGCCTGTCGCGTTGGCCTTGATCATATCGCCAAAGTCGAAATAAACGCGTTTGAGCTGGGCGCTTTTATACGCCGCAAGCGCGCGCTGGCTTGCGCACACGATGCCGAGACCCGCTGGCAGCATGAGGCCCTTTTGCGAGCCGGTGATCGCAAGATCGACGCGCCATTCGTCCATGCGGAAGTCGAGGCTCGCAATCGAGCTCACGCCATCGACGTACAGCAGGGCGGGGTGGCCTGCGGCATCCATCGCCTTCCGTACCGCGCCGATGTCGCTTGTCACGCCCGTCGCGGTCTCGTTTTGCACGGCAAGAACCGCCTTGATCTTGTGGCTCGTATCGGCCCGCAGAATGGACTCGATCTTCTCCGGCTTGACGCCCGTGCCCCACTCTTCCTCTAGAATTTGGACATCGAGGCCAAGGCGCTGCGCCATATCAATCCACAAATGGCTGAACTGGCCGAACCGCGAGGCTAAGACTTTGTCGCCCGGGGAGAGCGTATTGCAAAGCGCGGCCTCCCAGGCGCCCGAGCCGGAGGACGGGAAGATAAAGACCGTTCCTTCAGTGCTCTTGAAGACCTTCTTCAGGTTCTCGAATAAAGGCAGCGTGAGCTCAGGGAATTTGGAGGAGCGGTGGTCTTCCATGGCCACCATCATGGCCCGCATGATGCGGTCAGGGACATTGGTTGGTCCTGGAACAAAAAGAAAATGGCGGCCCGCCATGATGTATCCTCCATGCGTTTGCGAGGTTAGAATCTTACCAAAACCACGGGCTGAAGCGCAACCGCCCAAGCTGCTCTAATCTTTTTTGAAAACGGTTGCTGCAACGCGCGGTCAGCCCATACCCCCAGGCCCGTTGCTCAGCTAAGGACAAGAATGGCCCGGAAGTCATTCACATTCGTGAGGGTCGGGCCGGTCACGACGAGATCGCCGATGGCCGAAAAGAAACTATAGGGGTCGTTATTGGCAAGCAAGGCTTTCGCCGAGATGCCAAGCTTTTCTGCTCGCGCGAGGCTATCGGGTGTTCCGATGGCCCCTGCATTATCTTCGCTTCCATCGATCCCGTCGGTATCCGCGGCCAACGCATAAATGCCAGGATGCCCATTCAAGGCGATCGCCAGGGCGAGCAAGAATTCCGTGTTGCGTCCGCCGCGGCCGGTCCCGCGCAATGTCACCGTGGTCTCGCCGCCCGAGATGAGCACGCAAGGCGCCGGGAGAGGCTGGGCAAAGCCATGCACCTGCCGGGCAATGGCCGCATGCACCAAGCCGACGTCGCGCGCCTCGCCCTCAATCGCATTGGCGAGAATCATCGGTTCTATGCCCGCTCTGCGGGCCACGTGGGCCGCGGCCTCGAGCGACAATTGCGGGGTTGCCACCATGATGTTCGAGACGTCCGCAAGGCGCGGATCGCCCGGCTTTAGGGTCTCGGAGACGGGTGAAAGCAGATGGGCGGCAACGCTCTGCGGGACATCGATCGAATATTTCTTTAAGATGGCCAAAGCATCCGGCGATGTCGTTGGGTCGGCGACGGTCGGCCCCGAGGCGATGACCGCCGGATCATCGCCTGGGACATCGGAGATCATGAGGGCGGTGACGTGCGCTGGGGCGGCGGCGGCGGCAAGCCGGCCGCCTTTGATTGCGGACAAATGCCGGCGCACGCAGTTCATCTCGGCAATCGTCGCGCCGCTCTTCAAAAGGGCCTTATTGATCGCCTGCTTATCGGAGAGGGTGATGCCTTCGGGCGGCAGGGCAAGAAGCGCCGAGCCGCCGCCGGAGATGAGGCAAAGCACGAGGTCATCGGGTGTAAGGCCCTGAACCATCTTCAAAATGCGCGCCGCTGCCTTCTCGCCCGCGGCATCCGGGACGGGATGGCTTGCTTCGACGATCTCGATCTGCCGGCAAGGCACGGCATGCCCATAGCGGGTCACCACGAGGCCTTCGAGCGGCCCCTGCCAATGGTCCTCGACGGCTTTGGCCATCGCGCCGGAAGCTTTGCCGGCTCCGACCACGACCGTGCGGCCGCGCGGCGCAGGAGGCAAATGAGGGGGCACGCATTTTGCCGGCAAGGCCGCCCCAACTGCCGCGTCGAACATGCCCCGGAGCAGCATGCGCGGATCCATTCTCATGATCTCTCAATCTCCTCCGAGGCCTGGCGCGCCCCAACCCGGATCAGCGCTTGCCGCCAGAATCCTGCAATGCCATCGCGTCCGGGCGGCTGCGCGCGTGGCCGGGACACGCCGCTTTGCGGTTACATAGCAGGTGCTGCCGTTGCAATCTATTTCTATCGGAAAATGCGTCTCGTTGCAGCGCCGAGCAGGCGCCATGCAGGATGCGCAAGGGAGGGTTGCTAAGGCCCGTATTTAGAAATAAGGCTTCATCTGCATTAAGAAGTTGCTGCCGCCGGTCAGTCCGGTCCGCGACAGAAGAGCCGGTTTATGCCGGCGAGCCCGGCCGGTTTGCCGCAAATGCTGGCGAGTGAGTAAGGGCTGGCGATAACGAGCCAAGGAGACGCACTTGAATATCCATGAATATCAAGCCAAGGAGCTCTTGGCAAATTTCGGCGTCGCAGTTCCCCCGGGGGCCGTCGCTTACAGCGCTGACCAAGCGGTCTATTGCGCCACCGAACTCGGTGGTTGGCACTGGGCAGTCAAAGCGCAAATCCATTCTGGCGGCCGGGGCAAGGCTGGCGGTATCAAGCTTTGCAAGACCTATCACGAAGTCCGCGATGCCGCGACCGAGCTGCTGGGCAAGACCCTCGTTACTAATCAGACTGGCCCCGAGGGCAAGATCGTACAACGGGTTTATGTCGAAGTCGCCGAGCCTTTTGAGCGCGAGATTTACTTAGGCTTCGTCCTCGATCGGAAAGTCGAGCGCGTGCGCGTCATCGCGTCGCGCTTTGGCGGCATGGAGATCGAGGAGATCGCCAAGCAGCACCCCGAGGAAATCTTGCAAGTGGTGGTTGAGCCAGCCGTTGGTCTTCAGGCATTCGAGGCGCGCGAACTTGCCTTTGGCCTTGGCCTCACGCTGAAGCAAGTGAGCCGTGCCGTGGCGACCATTATGGGCTGCTATCGCGCGTTCCGCGATCTCGACGCGACGATGGTCGAGATCAATCCGCTCGTTTTGACCAAGGATGACCGGCTGCTGGCCCTCGACGCCAAGATGTCGTTTGACGATAATGCGCTGTTCCGCCGCGGCGTTGTCGCCGATATGCGCGACCACTCCCAGGAGGATCCGCGCGAGGTCCAGGCCGCCGAGCACAATCTCAATTACGTCGGCCTCGACGGGAATATTGGCTGCATCGTCAACGGCGCCGGGCTCGCCATGGCGACGATGGACATGATCAAATACGCGGGCGGCAGCCCGGCGAACTTCCTAGACGTGGGCGGCGGCGCCTCTCCTGACCGGGTGGCGGCGGCGTTTCGCCTCGTCTTAGGCGACCGCAATGTGCGAGCCATTCTGGTGAACGTCTTCGCCGGGATCAATCGCTGCGACTGGGTGGCCGAGGGTGTCGTCAAGGCCTGCCGGGAGCTCAAGGTCGATGTGCCTCTCGTGGTGCGCCTCTCTGGCACCAATGTTGAGGCGGGCCGCGAGATCATCGCCAAAAGCGGGCTGCCGATCATCTCCGCCGAGACGCTTGCCGACGCCGCGAATGCAGCTGTCGAAGCCGCACGCAGCGCGCCGGAGCGGGCAAGCCGCACGGCCTGACCTAGCGGCCTAGGCGCGCCTGCGCCCCGCAGCGCCTATCCGCACCGGCCAGGGCGCTTGTGCAAATCGAGATTCAGGCGGCCGAACGCCTTCAAAGCCTTCGCCGCAACCCCGCTTTAGGAAAGTCCAACGCAATGAGCATTCTGATCGACGAAACAAGCCGGGTGATTATTCAGGGATTTACCGGCGACAAAGGCACGTTCCATGCCAAGGAAATGATCGCTTACGGCACCAATGTCGTGGGGGGAGTGACGCCCGGCAAAGGCGGCACCAAGCATTTGGGACTGCCAGTCTTTAACACCGTCAAGGAGGCAGTGAAAGAGACGGGCGCGACCCACAGCATCACCTTCGTTGCGCCGGCCTTCTGCGCCGATGCGATTATGGAAGCAGCGGACGCCGGGATCAGGCTCGTTTGCTCGATCACCGACGGCATCCCGGCGCAGGATATGATGCGCGTGAAACGCTACCTTATGCGCTATTCCCGCGAGCACCGGACGATGCTGGTCGGCCCGAACTGCGCGGGCATCATCAGCCCTGGAAAGGCGATGCTCGGCATCATGCCTGGCCATATCTACATGCAGGGAAATGTCGGCATCGTCTCACGTTCCGGCACCCTCGGCTATGAGGCGGCCTCGCAAATGAAGGCGCTCGGCATCGGCATCTCGACGAGCGTCGGCATCGGCGGCGATCCGATCAACGGCAGCTCTTTCCTCGACCATCTGGTCCTCTTCGAGCGCGATCCCGACACCAAGGCGGTCATGATGATCGGCGAGATCGGCGGCCCGCAAGAAGCCGAAGCTGCCGCATGGATCAAGAGCCATATGACCAAGCCCGTCGTCGGCTATGTTGCGGGCCTGACCGCGCCAAAGGGCCGCCGCATGGGCCATGCCGGCGCCATTATCTCGGCGAGCGGTGACAGCGCGGCCGAGAAATCCGAGATCATGAAATCATATGGGCTTGTTGTCGCGCCAAGCCCGAGCGAGCTCGGCGCGACGATGGCGAAAGTGCTGGCGCAATAACTGAAGCCGCAAAGACCTGCCGCGCTCCCGCTGCGCGGCAGCATTGCGTGCCTGCCATAGGCCCAGCAGCGACCGCTGCGTGCGCCTCTTTATGACCTTGTAAAGCCGGCATCCTTCCGCCGCGAGGGACAAAGATGACAGGATTGAGGGCGGGCCGGCCTGCGTTCGAGACCGGCAATGCTCCGGGCAGCATTCAGGCGATGCTCGATGGCGAGGAGACGGCCGACCTCCTTTTTGAGCTGCTCGCTGGCGTTGTCGGGCGCCAGCATCCGGAGGTCGGGGCCATCCTGCGCGGCAAGTCCTTCGCGAGGGATTTTCCTCCCGACCTGCTGGCACGCGTGTTCCAGGCCCACGGCATCTGGTTTCAGCTGCTTGCGATCGTTGAGCAGCACACGGCGATGCGGCTGCGCCGGCAAACCGAGCGTGTGCGGGGCGAGGCCGCGGTCGAAGGCACTTTCGCCAATGTTATCTCCGAAGCCGCAAAACAAGATGTTGGCGCAAAGGCACTGCGCAGCGTGCTTGCCTCAACGCGCGTGAGGCCCGTCATCACGGCCCACCCGACCGAGGCCAAGCGAGTCACGGTTCTTGAAAAGCACCGCCGCATTTACCGTATGCTCGTGGAGCTGGATCAGCAGCGCTGGACAGAGCGCGAGCGGGAAGCAATTTTAGAGAGGCTTCGCGACGAAATTGCGCTCCTTTGGGTTACGGGCGAGCTGCGGCTCGAAAAACCGACCGTCGATCAGGAGGCCGCCTGGGGGCTGCATTTCTTCAACGAGACCTTGTTTGATGGCGTCCCGGACCTGTTGAGGAAGCTCGACCGCGCGCTCTCGCAATTCTATCCCGGCGAAGAGTTTTCGCTCGGCCCGTTCTTTCAGTTTGGATCTTGGATTGGCGGCGACCGGGATGGTAATCCGTTTGTCACCAATGACGTCACGCGCCGCACGCTTGCACAAAATGCCCTGGCGGCCTTGCGTCATTACGAGCAGCATCTCTCCCTTTTGCTGCAGAGAATGTCGATCGCGGAGCGGGCGCTTCCACCGCCGCCCGCATTTGAGGCTGCGCTCGCCAATGCGCTCGCAAGAGATTTCGGCGGCGTGCTCGTCGCCCAGCGCAATCGCGGCGAGCCGTACCGCCAGTTCATTTCGTGCATGCTGCGTAAGCTCCGCCTCACGATCGGCCGTTTCGAGCAGCGGAGCGTGCGCGAGCGGGCCGGCTACCGCAATGCGGACGAGCTCATTGCGGATCTGCGGATCATCGAGGATTCTCTCGTTGAGAGCGGCATGGAGGAACTGGCCCGCGGATTAATTAAGCCTGTTCGCCGCGCCGTCGAGGCGTTCCGGTTCCGCACTGTGAGGCTCGATCTTCGCGAGAACACGACGAAAATCACTGAAGCGCTTCAGTCGCTTTGGCAAGCGCAGGCTGCCAAAGGCGAAACGCCGCCAAATGCCGCATCTCCTGAGTGGAAAAGCTGGATCGCGGCCGAGCTCGCCAAGCCATTGCCGGATAAACCTTCGTGCCGCGGCCTTTCGCCCGAGGCCATCGAGACCATCGGCATGTTCGGGCTGGCAGCCGATAAGGCGAATGAATTTGACCGCGAGGCGTTCGGCAGCTTCATCCTCAGCATGACCCGTTCCGCGGCCGATGTCCTTGGAGCCTATCTTCTAGCCAAGAGAGCCGGATTGTTTCTCGACGCAGCGGGCATCGAGGCCTGCCGCCTGCCCATCGTGCCTCTTTTTGAGACGATTGCTGATTTGCGTGCCGCGCCTGTGATTATGCGCGAGCTTTTGGCGATGCCGCTTATAAGGCGCAGCGCCCGCATGCAGGGCGGTATCCAGGAGGTAATGATCGGCTATTCGGATTCGAATAAGGATGGCGGTTTCTTCACTTCAAATTGGGAGCTCGCCAAAGCTCAGGTGCGGCTCACCAAGGCCGGCGAGGAAGCAGGCATTCCCATCGCCTTCTTTCATGGAAGGGGCGGCTCCGTCAGCCGCGGCGGTGTGCCCGCGGCTCAGGCCATCGCGGCACAGCCTGCAGGCTCGATCCGCGGCAGTTTCCGGGTGACGGAGCAGGGAGAGGTTGTCTCGTTCAAATATGCCAACAAGGGCACGGCCGCCTTCCAACTGGAAGTGCTCGGAGCAGCGGTGCTCAAACATGCGCTTCTGTCGAGCCGCGAGGAGGCGCTGACGCCGAGAGCCGAATTCGACGATGCGATGGAGGCGCTCTCTGGCGCGGCGCATGCGGCCTATGCGAAATTCATTAACCAGCCGGAACTTTTGGCGTATTTTCAGGCCGCAAGCCCGCTTGAAGAGATTTCGCTGCTCAACATCGGCTCGCGCCCGGCAAGGCGCTTTGGTGCACGCTCGCTTGCCGATCTCAGAGCCATTCCCTTTGTCTTCGCATGGGCGCAAAACCGGCATGTGATTACGGGCTGGTATGGCGCTGGCAGCGGTATCGCGGCCTTTTTTGATGTGCGCAAGGAGCGCGGAGAAGCGCTGCTTAAGCGCATGTTCGCCGAGTCGCGTCTTTTCCGTCTCATCGTCAGCGAAATCGAGAAGACGCTTTGCCTCGTCGATCTCAAAATTGCCCGCGATTACGCGGGGCTTTATCCGGATGCAGCGAGCCGCGAGGCGGTCTTTGCCATGATCGAAGAAGAATTCCGCCTCACGTGCGAGATGGTTTTGCGGATCACCGGCGAGCGCGAAATTGCCGAGCGGTTTCCGAATTACCGCGCCCGCCTCGCGCATCGCCTGCCGGTTATCAATCAGGTGAACCGCGGCCAGGTCGAGCTCTTGCGCCGCTTCCGCGCCTGCGAAAATGAAGAGGCGAGGGAAGCCTATAAATCGAATCTGCTGCTTTCGATCAACTGCATTGCGAGTGGGCTTGGCGCAACGGGCTGAGGGCGGCGGCCAGTTTCACAACGAGAGAGGGAAAGGAAAAGTCCATGAGCTTCACGATTATCGAACAGGCGACCCCGCGCCTGCATCGCTCCGAGCTGGCCGTGCCGGGGTCCAATCCGTCCATGATGGAAAAGTCCGCCAAATCGGCCGCGGATATTGTGTTTCTAGACGTCGAGGATGCCGTCGCGCCCGATGATAAAGAGCAGGCGCGCAAGAACATTATCGCGGCGCTGAACGATGTCGATTGGGGCACGAAGACCATGATGGTGCGCATCAATGGTCTCGATACTCACTATATGTACCGCGACGTGGTCGATATCGTCGAGGCTTGCCCGCGCCTCGATATGATTCTCATTCCGAAGGTAGGCGTGCCGGCTGACGTCTATGCGATCGATATGCTGGTGACTCAGATCGAGGCTGCCAAGAAGCGCACGAAGCGAATCGGCTTTGAAATCTTAATCGAGACCGCACTGGGCATGGCCAATGTCGAGGCGATCGCGCAATCGAGCAAGCGGCTTGAGGCGATGTCCTTCGGCGTTGCCGATTATGCCGCCTCGACCCGCGCGCGCACGACGGTGATCGGCGGCGTCAATCCGGACTACGGCGTGCTCAGCGACAAGGACTCCTCGGGCAAGCGCGCTTATTACTGGGCCGACCAGTGGCACGCAGCGCAGACCCGGATGATGGTTGCCTGCCGCGCCTATGGCCTTCGCCCAATCGATGGGCCATTTGGCGATTTCTCCGATCCCGACGGTTATATCGCGGCGGCGAAACGGGCGGCGGTGCTTGGCTACGAAGGAAAATGGGCGATCCACCCCTCGCAGATCGAGCTCGCGAATCAGGTGTTCACCCCTTCCGAGGCCGAGGTCGCGAAAGCGCGCCGGATCATGGACGCGATGGCGGAGGCCGCCAAGGCGGGCAAGGGCGCGGTCTCGGTCGATGGAAAGATGGTCGATATCGCAAGCATAAGAATGGCCGAGGCGCTCTTGAAGAAAGCCGAGGCGATCGGCAAGGCGGCCTGACATATCTGGCCCGCGCCGCACGGGCCAAGAAGCAATCAGAAGCGCTACGCCCCATGCCATGGCCGGCCTCGATCCGGCCATCTCGCAACAAGACCAAATAAGTAGTTGAGTTTGGAAGCCCGCCATCAAGGCTGGGCATAGCTCGCATGCATTTTCAACGGGCATCCTGTTTGCCAAAAAGAAAAGGCGCGGAACACAAGACTCCGCGCCTCCTCTCTCGTTTCTATAAACCTGTAGCCCGTTAGCCGAACTGGTTCATGGTGTTGAGTGCACCGCCCGCCTTAAGCGCCGCCTCGCCGGCAAAATATTCCTTGTGATCATCGCCGATATCGGTGCCCGCCATGTTCTGGTGCTTTACGCAGGCAATCCCCTCCCGGATTTCCTTGCGCTGCACGTCGCGGACATAGCCCAGCATACCCTCCGAGCTAAAGTAGGTTTTGGTCAGATTGTCGGCCGACAAAGCCGCCGTGTGATAGGTCGGAAGCGTGATCAAGTGGTGGAAGATGCCCGCCCGCTTCGACCCGTCCGCCTGGAAGGTGCGGATGCGCGCGTCGGCCTCGGCGGCGAGCTCCGAGTTGTCATAATCGGCGCTCATCAAGGCTGCGCGATCATACTTCGACACATCCTTGCCGGCCGCTTTCCACGCATCATAGACTTGCTGGCGGAAGTTCAGCGTCCAATTGAAGGAAGGCGAGTTGTTGTAAACGAGCTTGGCGTTCGGAATGACTGCGCGGATGCGGTCCACCATGCTCGCGATCTGATCGACATGCGGCTTTTCGGTTTCGATCCACAGGAGGTCGGCGCCGTTCTGTAGTGCGGTGATACAGTCGAGCACGCAGCGGTCCGCCCCCGAGCCGGAACGGAACTGATAGAGGTTGCTCGGAAGCCGCTTCGGCCGCAGGAGCTTGCCGTTGCGGTTGATGAGCACATCGCCATTGCGGCCGCCGCCCGCCGGGATTTCCTCGCAATCGAGGTAGCTGTTGTACTGATCGCCGAGGTCGCCCGGGGTGCGGCTGTAGGCGATCTGCTGCGTCAGGCCCGCGCCGAGCGAGTCGGTGCGGGCAACAATGATTCCCTCGTCGACGCCAAGCTCGAGGAAGGCGTAGCGGCAGGCGCGCAGTTTCGCAAGAAAGACTTCGTGCGGCACGGTGACTTTGCCGTCCTGGTGTCCGCATTGCTTCTCGTCGGAAACTTGGTTCTCGATTTGAATCGCGCAAGCGCCCGCTTGGATCATCTTCTTGGCGAGAAGATAGGTCGCTTCCGCATTGCCAAAGCCCGCATCGATGTCGGCGATGATCGGCACGATGTGGGTTTGGAAATTATCGATTTGCGCTTGCAGCTCGCGTTCTTTGGCCTGATCGCCCATCTTGCGGGCTGAGTCGATTGCCCGGAAAATGAGGCCGAGCTCGCGCGCATCCGCCTGGCGCAGAAACGTGTAAATCTCCTCGATCAGGGCCGGAACAGCGGTCTTCTCGTGCATAGACTGGTCCGGCAAGGGGCCGAACTGCGAGCGCAGCGCAGCGACCATCCAGCCCGAGAGATAAAGATAGCGCCGCGCGGTCGAGCCGAAGTGCTTTTTGATGGCGATCACGTTCTGCTGGGCGATGAACCCGTGCCAAGCGCCGAGCGACTGGGTGTAAAGCGACGGGTCGGCGTCATAGGCTGCCATGTCCTTGCGCATGATCGCCGCCGTGTAGCGCGCAATATCAAGACCCGTCCGGAAGCGGTTTTGCAGGCGCATCCGCGCCACGTACTCAGGGCTGATGCCGTCCCATGTGCCGTTCTTGGCAGCAGCAAGCTCCTTCACCTCAGCGATGTGCCTTTGATATTCGCTGATCAGTCCGGGCTGGAGGATCTGGCTTTGATACGTCATGGTGCGCACTGCTCCCATTCAAACCGAATTGCTTTGCTCATGATCTCCGTCACAAATTCAAAAACTGACAACCTTCAATGGGTGGAGATCCTCTGCTGAAGTCCCGACATATTGAGGAAAAGGGGACCAGCGCAATCCCCGGTTCGCAAATTGAGGTTGTCATGTAGCCTTGTTACACTGTAATATTGTAATTCTGTGAATAAGTTCACATGGCCATAGCTTCCAGAAAAATTTACGCCGGCGCTAAGCTGCGAAGGCTGCGCCGCGAGCGTCAGCTGACCCAGGCGGCCATGGCGGCTGAGCTTGACGTCTCGCCCAGTTACCTCAACCTTATGGAGCGCAACCAGCGCCCGATCACGGTCCAGGTTTTGGTCCGGCTGACGGACTCATACAGCATCGACCCCCGTGATTTTATCGAAGGCGAGGGGGAGCACTCCGCAAGCGAGCTCGAGCACATCTTTGCCGATCCGCTCTTCCGCGAGGCTCCAGTCCCTCGTGCCGAATTGCGCGATACGGCAGAGAGCTCGCCTGCCTTGGCCGCTGCGGTGGCGCGGCTCTATAGGGCCTATGCCGCGGCCCGAGAGGCAAGCGAAAGCGCCGCCCTCGCGGGAGGTGCGCGCGAACATGCAGGATTGTTCCCCGACAGCCCGGCGGCACGCATTCAATCGATCCTGCAAGAGAACCGCAATTATTTTCCAGAGCTTGAGGAAGTCGCCGAGAAACTTGCCTGCGAGCTTGCCCCGCAAGAAGGAGATATCTTCCCGGCGCTGTGCGAATATCTGCGCTCGCGCGCAAGCATCCGCGTGCGCGTGCTGCCCGCTGAAGTGACCGGCGGGCGGCTGCGCTGGTATGATCATCACCGGCGCCAGCTCATGATCTCCGAAGCTCTCGAGCAGCCGGGGCGCGCCTTTCAGGCAGCCTATCAGATTGCCTTGAGCGACTTCGGCGACTTGCTCTCCGCGCTCGCCGCCCGGCTAGGGCCTGGGGAGGAGCTCGCCCGCAGTCTTCTGCGCATCACCCTTGCCAATTATTTCGCGGGTGCGCTGATCATGCCTTACGGCCGCTTCTTCGAAGCCGCCGAGGCCTCGGGCTATGATCTCGAGATCCTCAGCGCGCGTTTTAGCGCGAGCTTCGAGCAAGTCGCTCACCGACTCACCACGCTTAGCCGGCAGAACGCCCGGGGGGTCCCGTTTTTTCTCGTTCGCGCCGACATCGCGGGCAATATCTCGAAGCGGTTCTCGCCGGGGCGTTTTCCCTTCGCCCAGTCAGGCGGCACGTGCCCCTTATGGAACATTCATGCTGCCTTCGCCGAGCCAGGGCGCGTCTTGACGCAAGCCATCGAGCTGCCGGATGGCTCGCAATGGTTTTCGATCGCCCGGACGGTGCGCCGGGCGCGTGCGCCGTTCGGCTCTATCGCGCCCCAGTTTGCCGTCGCGATAGGCTGCGAGCTCAAGCATGCCAAGCGCCTGACTTACGCTAAGCGCCTCGATTTGGCCGCGCCCGAGGTGGCCCCTATCGGGATCAATTGCCGCCTTTGTGAGAGGCCCGCGTGCCCCCAACGCTCGGCCCCGCCCGCCATGCGCCAGCTAATCATCGACGAGCAGCTGCGCTCCGTATCGCCCTTCGTGTTCAAGGAATCGTAAGACCTTCTGCGGCCTTAGCGCAGTACGGCGAGCCCGCCGAGCAGGCCGATGGCGCAGAGGATCACACAGATCGAACAGAGCAGCGCGAGGCGCACCCTTCCCGGGCGCAGCGGAAGAGGTAAGGCCGTTGCCGCGAGCGCGAGCAGCAAGCCGAGCACAATGGGTAGCAAGAAAGCGTTTAGGACCTGGGCGGCAATATTGAGGGAAACGAGGTCGCGAGAATAAAGCACGAGCGTGGCAGCCCCGGCGACGCTCGCGGCACAAATTCCGTAGAACCATTTGGCCTCAAACGGGCGGTGCTCTAGGCCGTGGCCGTAGCCCGCGGCTTCGCCAGCCGCCCAAGCAAGCGCCAGCAATGACACGACGGCGGCAACGGTCGAGCCGCCAACGACTCCCAAGGCGAACGCCGCGCGCCCCGCGGCTTCGCCGAGGAGCGGGGAAAGCGCCTTGCTGATTTCGCCGATGGAATCGAGAGGGCGCAGCGAATCAAAGACCGTGGCTGCGGCGGCAGCGAGCACTGCGCCTGACAGGAGCTGAGTGAGAATCGCGCCAGCGGCAGTCTCGAACCGTGCCGCTCCGTAGTCCTTCGGCTGCAGGTTCTTCTCCGCGATTGCGGATTGCTGATAGAAAATCATCCAGGGGTTGAAGGTCATGCCGACAAAGGCCGCGGATAAATAGAGAAATTCGCGATCGCCGAGCGGCAGGTCGAAGGCCTCCCGCGCGATGGTGCCCGCATCGGGGTGCGCTGCGAGGCCAACCGCGAGAAAAGCAAGCAAGAAGAGGCCGATGGCGACCGCCAGCCGCTCGGCGCGGCGGTAAGAGCCCAGGGCGGCGATGGCCAGCAGGGCCGCTCCGGCCAAGGGCACCGTCAAGCCTCGCGGCAGACCGTACAGCTCGCCAACTCCGGCGATGCCGGTGAATTCTGTGACAAGCGAACCCGCCGCGGCGATCACCAGGCCTGCGAGCGAGAGCCAGGCCCAAAAAGGCCCAAACCGCTCCCGCACGAGCGCGTTAAAGCCGCGGCCCGTGCAAATGCCAAGACGGACTGTTAGTTCCTGAACAAGGTAAAGCAGAGGGATGAGAAGAAGCAGCAAAGGCAAAAGGCGAAAGCCGTACCTCGCCCCGCCTTGCGCCGCAGTCACCACATTGCCCGCATCGGTGTCTGCGAGCATGACCAGAAGGCCTGGCCCCCATACGGCCATTTGCCGCAGGAGGCCGGCCATTCTACTTGGAAGAGCTCTGGCCCTGGCCTTACGCCCTTGCTTGGACAAGCGAGACGCATCAGCGCGATCCCGGGCGAGGGCCACTTCGCCTCCTTGCTTAACCCTAAAGAACTTGGAATCTTAAAAGAGCGGGCCCTTTATGGCGGGCGCTCGCTGACGGAACGGGTTCAGCTGGCGGCAGCCGCAGTCTTGCGTCCGCCTTTGTGCTCTCCTTGCTGTGCTTCGGATTCGAGCTCCGCGCGAGCCTCTGCCACGAGATCGCCGGTTGTTTCGGCGAGCGTCGCGGCGGTCTCGCGATAAAGTGCAATTCCGGTCTTGATGACGCCTTTTGCGACCGGCCGGATGATGCGGCCAATTGCCGGAAGAAGTGTGGGGGCGAGCAGAACCGCGCCAACGCCGAGCGCAATGGGGCCTGCGCCCTCGCCCAAGAAATCTTTCAAATCGGCCATTTCATCCTCCACTCAAATGCGCCGCGGTGCTCCACTCGGACGGCGGCGATCTGCGGCAATGCGGGTGTTCTGACGAGCCAGGGCTCGAGGGTCAGCTTTGGGCACGCGTAATGCGGCGGAGCCCAGCTCCAGAGGTCAAAATAAGAAAATGTCACAAAGGTTCCGGCAAACCGTCGTAAAAATTCGAGCCGCATCGAGGGGTGGGAGACACCTTGGCATGGGGATCAAGATCTGGCCCTGCCTTTGGCATCTTGAGCGCTTCATTCGCCAGAAACGGAAGGACTCCCGCGATCAGCGCGGCAAAAGTGTCTCCAATTCCGACTGGAGTGACGCCGAGCAGCCTGCGAATTGGCCCAAAAAACATCGCCGCCGATTGCATGGCGAAAGAAATGCCAAGGACGGCCGAAAGAATTCTGCTCGGAGGCAAGGCGCGGCTAAAGGCGCGGTGCTCGCGGGACCGGCTGGTCAAAGCGTGGAGAAGCTGCGCGGTGATGAGGCTTCCAAAGCACATGGTCCGCGCGGCATCGGATTGGCCATGCTTAAAGAGTCCATAGCAGTAAGCGCCGAGCGCTCCCGCGCTGATGAGGGCTGATTGTTGCCCCAGATGCACAAAGTCCCGGTTGCCAGCGATCTCGGCTGTCCCCTCGTGCGGAGGCACGCTCATGAGCTCAGAGGCAGGCGGATCAAGGCCGAGGGCCAAGGCTGGAAAGACATCCGAAATAAGATTGATCCAAAGGAGCTGGGCCGGGGAAAGAGGCTCGCCAAGACCCGCAGCCGATGCGGCGAGCATGACCAGAATCTCGCTGAGATTGGTCGATAAAATGAAATCAACGGCTTTTTTGATATTGACGTGCGTTATCCGGCCCTGCTCGATCGCAGGGATGAGGGACATGAGATTGTCGTCCTCAAGAATGATATGGGCAACTTCTCTCGCTGCCTGCGTGCCTGAACGGCCCATGGCAATGCCGATATCGGCTGCTTTCAATGCCGGGCTGTCATTGATACCGTCGCCTGTCATGGCGACCGTGAGCCCGGCGCGCTGAAAGAGCCGCACGATTTGCAGCTTTTGAGCGGGTGTCACGCGGGCAAAAACCTGTGGCACTTTCTCGAGTGACGAGACCTGTTCGAATGACTCTAACTCCGAGGAGTCGACGATCCGCAGCGCGTCACCGTTGGCAAGGTCGAGACTCCGCGCCACCGCCGCGGCTGTTCCTCTCTGGTCGCCGGTGATCATAACCGGGCTGATTCCTGCATTGCGCAGGAGGCGCATAAGCTCCTTCACGCCAGGGCGAAGCGGGTCCACCATTCCAGCAAGCCCAACCCAGGTCAGCCCGCGGGGAACGCCATCGCCCGGCAAGGTTTCATCAGGCAGATAGGCGTATGCAAACCCGAGCACGCGATGCCCGCTTGCCGTCATGCGCAGATTGGCCCCGGCAATCGTGCTCCGGTCCTCTTCCCTCATGACGTCGCGCTCGCTGCCTCGCTCGATCTCATCGCAAAGGGCGAGCACTTCCTCTGGGCTGCCCTTAACCGCCGCGAGAGCGTGATTGTCTCCCGCCTTATGGAGGGTGACCATAAAAAGCCGGCCTTCGCTCCGGTAGACCACCCTCCTCAGAGGAAAACGGCTTCGCAGGTCCGCAACATCAAGGCCGAGGGCGAGGGCAAGTTCGATCAAGGCGTTTTCTGTGGGCGAGCCGGTCAGTTCCACCCCGGTATGATTGCGCCCCAAGATCGTCTCGTTGCACAGAGCAGCGATTTTGGCGAGCCGCTCCAGGCCAGGATACCGCGCGGGATCCGCCCGCTGGCCGTTCCCGTCAACAATTCCACCATCGCTCACCTGGTATCGCACTCCGGCGCAGTCGACCTCGGCGACGGTCATCTTATTGAGCGTGAGCGTCCCCGTCTTGTCGAGGCAAATCACTGAGAGAGAGGCAAGCGTTTCGATCGCCTCGAGGCGGCGGACAATCACATGGTGCTGGCGCATGCGCCGGATCGCGAGCGCGAGCGTTGTCGTGGCGAGGGCCGGCAACCCTTCGGGCACCGCCGCAACGGCGAGCGCTATGGAGTTCTTGACCATCCGGAAAACGCCGTAGCCGCGAAGCAGCCCAGCGAGAAAAACGAGACCGCACGCACCGCCCGCAACCCAGACGAGTTTGCCGCCGAGCTTGCGCAGCTCGCGCTGCAGAGGCGTCTCAGGCGGTTTTGTCATGCCAACGAGGGCCTGGATCCGGCCAGCCTCCGTCTCGAGCCCCGTTGCTACGGCAACCGCGAGCCCGCTGCCTCCGGTCACGATTGTGCCGCGGTAAACCATGTTGCAGCGGTCGGCTAAAGCGAGATCGCTGCTGAGCGGCTGAGGCATCTTCGCGACAGGAGCGCTTTCACCGGTGAGAGAGGACTCGTTGAGCGCCAGCCCATGCGCGCTGATCACGCGGGCGTCCGCAGCGATAACGACGCCAGGCCGCAGATCGAGCAGGTCGCCCGGGACGACGGACTCAAGAGGGATCACCTCCCGTTTGCCTGAACGCACAACCGGCACGGCGTGATCGCCGGACTCGAAGAGCGAGGCTATCGTCTGCTCGGAATAGTTCTCCGTCGCATAACCGATGCCGGCGTTGAGCGCAACGACGCATAGAACAGCGATCGCGTCCACTGTGCCGCCCGTAAGGACTGAGAGCACGGCTGCTCCAACCAAAAGGGCAACGGGCAGGCTTTGAAATTGGCCGGTCAGAATCTCCCACCGGGAGCGCGCGCGAAGCCGCGGCACGGCATTAGGGCCGTATTTCTTAAAGCGGCTTTGGAAAATCTCCGGCGACAATCCTTGCATCGATGTTCGCAAGCGGCGGAACACACGAGCAATGTCCATATGTTGCCAGGCCAATACAGGGCTCGGCCTTAACAGTTCTCCCCGGCGCGGAGTTTCCTTACGCAGCAATTCATCGATCGCTTCTGCGACAGCGCATAGGCTCGCCTGGCGATCAAAGAGGACGAGCATGTTGCCAGTCGCGGTGCTGGCGCTCACAGCTTTGATGAGCCTCTTTGCAGAAAGGGCAGATTCCAAATAGATTTTGAGCGTCCTCGACCCCTTAAGACCCGGCACGTGAAATCTTGCCCGGCCGGGAATGGCCGTATGTAATGCTCTCACGCTGCGCTCTTGCCCGGCCGAGCTCATCAGGGCGACTCATGCTCTGCTGGTTGCGGAGAGTCCGTATGAGGTTCCGGCATTGAGGAGGCGCCAGGGCTATCCAGAGCTCCCAATCTCCTCGATCGCGGCTTCGCCGTTGCTCTCGTCCTTGGCGCCCGGAACCCAAAGCCGCAGGGCTTCGCCTGCATACCAAAGGAGTGTGGCCGCCGGGGCAAAGATGTCTCCCCGGCTAATCTGATAGATGGCGCTCAGCACGAGTGCGATGAAAATATAGGCACGCGCGTCGTTCCGGCTGCCGGTCCACTGCTGCAGCGATTTATTCCATTCGATCAATTGCGCACGGACTTCCTCCAACGAGCTGCGCTGGCTTTCACGAAACTCTTCGACAATGGGAACGCCTTCTTGTTCCAGCGCCCTAAGGAGGGCCTGCGAATCGGAAGAATGGATGAGGATGCTCGCCGTCGCAGGATTAACCTCGACGCTCCTGACCGCGGGCCTCTGCTCAAGGCGCTGCCGCATGGCGGAAAAGAAATGCCCATCGTGCCGCTTGGCGAGGACTCTCACCCGCACCCTGTGCGGCGTCAGATGGACAACACGTCCTTCCGGCAGATCAGGCATGGAGCTTTCTCTCCTCGCCAGATGCGGCCTTCATCTCAAAAGGCACGACTTGCTCGCTCTCTTCCGGCCCGGCGGCCGGGGCCTCCGCATGCTCAGTCTCGGATTGCACCTCGGCAACGAGATCGCTCGTTATCTCGGCGAGTTCACTCAATTTCTCGCGTGCCTCATTGAACATCAAGAGTCCCGCACGGATCGCCCCCTTTGCTGCAGGCCTAATCTTGCCCGCAACAACCGGGCGGATCACCGGCACGAGCGCCGCTCCCGCAGCTCCAGCAAGCAGAGTGAAAAAAATCTTTCGCCCTAAGGTTCGTGCCATCGTCAGCTCCCACCCCCGAAACTCCGCAGGCCCATTGGCTTGGCGGTGTGCAATTAGACTAGCTAGAGCGCCAGCACGCGTGTTCAAGCCGCCGTTGCGGACCTAGCCGCGGCGTCCGGCATCAACATCTCGTGTCCGCGAGGCTTTGCCTGCCGCTCCATTTAACGCGCTGGTTCCCGATTGGATCCGCTAGGCGCTCTGTTTCAAGCGGCGGGCTGCCTCAAATTCGCCTTCTCCGATCGCTGCTCCGAATAGCCCGCGTCAAAAGCCTGCGTGAGATCAGCGATCAGATCATCCGGGTTCTCGATTCCCACCGAGACGCGAATCAAACCCGGCGTAATCCCGATTTCGCGCCGGGCCTCTTCGGTGAGCCCCGAATGCACTGTGGTGGCGGGATGGCAAATGAGCGATTCCGTGCCGCCAAGGCTGACCGCGAGCTTAAAGATCTGGAGGCGGTTGAGTAAAGCAAAGGCTGCTTCATGTCCGCCTTTCACCTCGAATGAGAAGGTTGAGCCAGCCGAACGCGACTGGCGCTCCATCAAAACCCGCACGGGATGCCTTGGCGGCAGCAGGGCAGGATAGTGCACGCGCACAACCTTGGGGTGGCCGGCAAGGAAATTGGCAACGAGCGCCGCATTATTCGCTGCCCGCTCCATGCGCAGCGTTAAAGTTTCAAGCGAGCGCGTGAGCATCCAGCACGAATGCGGATCAAGTTGCGTGCCGATTGCGCTGCGCAGGGCCCGAATGGGCTTGAGATGGGCGCTCGAACCTATGATTGCGCCGCCGATTAAGTCGCTATGGCCGCCCACATATTTGGTGAGCGAATAAAGCGACAAATCGGCGCCGTGCGCGAGCGGGGACTGAAACACCGGCCCAAGCAGCGTATTGTCGCAGCAGAGGACCGGACGGGAGCCTTGGCGGCGCCCGGTCTCCTCCGCGATGCGCCGCATCAGTGCAAGATCAACGAGTGTGTTCATCGGGTTTGATGGCGTCTCGATGAAAATCAGGGCGATGCGCCCGAAGTCCATGGCCCGCGCCGCCGCTGCGCGGATCTGTTCCTCATTGAGCCCCTCGGTAAAGCCAAAGGCCCGAATGCCGAAGGGCTCCAGAGTCTTTTCGATCAGGACTTCCGTTCCGCCATAGAGTGGGCGGCTGTGGAGGATCGTCTCGCCAGGGCGGACGTAAGCGAAAATGGCCGTCGCAATCGCTGCCATGCCGGACGAGAAGACGAGCCCGCTCTCGGCCTTCTCGTAGATGGCAAGCCGGTCTTCAATGATCTCTAAATTCGGGTGATTGAATCGCGAGTAGATGAGGCCAGGCGTGCTGTCTGCCGGCGGCGTGCGGCGGCCGGCGAGATAGTCGAAATAATCGCGTCCTTCCTCGGCCGTGCGGAAAACGAAGGTCGAGGTCAGGAAGACCGGCGGCTTGACCGAGCCCTCCGAGAGGGCGGGATCATAGCCATAGCCCAGCATCAAGGTCTCGGGGCTCAGCGCGTGAGCACCGATGCGGACCTTGTGGTAACGTGCGCTTTCCATCGTAATTTCTTTCTGCCGCGGTGCCAAGGCGGCGGATCTCTGGCTGCCTAAAAGAACGTCATTGCCAATGCACTGGTTCAGTCGCACAGTCGCGAGCCTTGCCTCCGCAAGCATTCCGCTTCAGTTAGGCCCTAGCATACACTCGCTTAGAAGCAAGAAGCGTGCTGATCGAGGCAGGCCTTGAGGAGCGGAATGACTGGTTACGATTTCGATCTCTTCGTGATCGGCGCAGGCTCAGGCGGCGTGCGGGCCGCGCGAGTTGCCGCTGCTCATGGCGCGAAGGTCATCATCGCCGAGGAGTTCCGCATCGGCGGCACCTGCGTCATCCGGGGCTGCGTGCCGAAAAAGCTCATGGTCTATGCGAGCCGGTATAAGGATCATTTCGAAGACGCCGCAGGATTTGGCTGGCGCGTTGAGGAGCGCTCGTTCGACTGGCCTAGTCTCGTTGCGGCAAAAGAGAAGGAGATCTCGCGGCTTTCGGCGATCTATCGCACGAACCTCGAAAAGGCTGGCGTTGCAATCGAGGAGTGCCGGGCCGTAATCGAGGATCCGCACACCGTGCGCCTTACGGGCGGGCGTCGCGTCAGCGCAAGATTTATTCTCCTTGCGACCGGATCAAGGCCTGTTCTCGATCCCGACGTTCCCGGGCGTGAATTTGCGATCACCTCGAATGAAGTTTTCGATCTTCCGACGCTGCCAGAGCGCATGCTCATCATAGGCGGCGGCTATATCGCGGTCGAGTTTGCGTCGATCTTTGCCCGGCTTGGCACAAAGGTGATGCTCGCCGCACGCAGCGAAAATGTCCTGCGCGGTTTTGACGAAGATATGCGGATCGGTGTGCGGGATTCGCTTGCAGCGGCTGGCGTTACGCTCATCTTCGGCGTGCTGCCGACCCAGATCGAAAAGAATGCAGCGGGCTGCCGCGTGCATCTGACGAAGGGCACGACGCTTGAGGCGGATCAGGTGATGATCGCAACCGGCCGCTGGCCCAATACGGCGGGGCTTGGCCTTGAACGGGCAGGCGTCGCGCTCGATGCGCTGGGAGCCGTGAAGGTTGACAAATTTTCGAAAACAAATCTCGAATCAGTTTACGCTGTCGGCGATGTGACGAACCGTGTGCAGCTAACGCCGGTCGCCATTCGCGAGGGGCACGCCTTCGCCGACACGGTGTTTGGCAACAGGCCGCATGCTGTCGATTACCAGAATATTCCCTCGGCCGTCTTTTCGACGCCCGAGCTTGGCTGCGTTGGACTCACCGAGGGAGAAGCGCGCGCCGCCTTCGATTGCGTTGATCTTTACGAGGCTAACTTCCGCCCCCTGAAGGCCACGCTTTCCGGGCGGGCGGAAAAAACGCTGATGAAGATCGTCGTGGATGGCACCACGGATCGCGTCCTTGGCGTACATATTCTCGGCGAGGATGCGGCGGAAATGGCTCAGCTTCTCGCGATTGCAGTCAAGATGGGCGCGAAGAAATCGGATTTCGATGCGGCGGTTGCGCTGCATCCGACCTCGGCCGAGGAGCTTGTCACCTTGCGCACGCGCACGGCGCGATTCGAACGCGAGGTCGCGGGGCCTGAGGGGCCAGAGTGCGGGCCAGTAGTGGAGGCGGACTAAGGCGCTCCATTTCGCTTCCATTTTCGCTGTGAGCCGTATAATGCATGGCCGCAGGCGCCCAAAGGCGCCGCCCGAGGAGAGAGCAGGATGCGCATCGACCCCTGGTTGCCGGGGAGCTGGAGAGGCAAGCCAATCGAGCAAGTGCCCCGCTATGCAAACGCAGCGGCGCTCGCCGAGGTGGAGCGCCAGCTTGCGGGCTTCCCTCCTTTGGTGTTTGCCGGCGAAGCGCGCAAGCTTAAGCGCATGCTTGCCAGAGTGGCCGCGGGCGAGGCCTTCCTTTTGCAGGGCGGCGATTGTGCCGAGAGCTTTGCCGAGCATTCGGCCGATAACATCCGCGATTTCTTCCGCGTCTTTTTGCAAATGGCGGTGGTTACGACCTTCGCCGCCGCGCTGCCTGTCGTGAAGGTTGGGCGGATTGCGGGGCAATTTGCCAAGCCGCGCTCGGCCCCGGCCGAGGCCGTCGATGGAGTCGAACTCCCCAGCTACCGCGGCGATATCATCAACGACATCGCATTTGACGCAAGAGCGCGCGAGCCCGATCCCGCGCGCCAGCTGATGGCCTACCGGCAATCGGCGGCGACCCTAAATCTTCTGCGCGCTTTCGCGACCGGCGGCTACGCCAATCTCGAAAATGCGCATGGCTGGGTGCTCGGCTTCGTCAAGGATAGCCCGCAATCCGCGCGCTATGAGGAGCTTGCGTCAAGGATCACAGAGGCGCTTGGCTTCATGCGCGCGATTGGTCTTGATCCCGAAGCGCATCCGGAGATGCGCCAGACCGATTTTTACACCTCGCATGAGGCACTGCTCTTGGGCTATGAGGAAGCCCTCACGCGCATCGACTCGACGACCGGCGAATACTATGCGACGTCGGGCCATATGATCTGGATCGGCGACCGGACGCGGCAGCCGGACCATGCGCATATCGAATATGCGCGCGGCGTCAAAAACCCGCTTGGCCTTAAATGCGGCCCGGGTCTTTCGCCCGACGAGCTGCTGCGCCTCATCGACATACTCAACCCGGCCAATGAGCCCGGGCGGCTCACCTTGATTTGCCGCTTTGGCGCGGACAAGGCGAGCGATTGCCTGCCAAGCTTCGTCCGGGCAGTTGAACGGGAAGGGCGCAATATTGTTTGGTCTTGCGATCCGATGCATGGCAACACGATCAAGGCGGCAAGCGGCTATAAGACACGCCCGTTCGATAAGATCATGAGCGAGATCCGCACTTTTTTTGCCGTCCACCGGGCGGAGGGCACCTATGCCGGCGGCGTTCATCTCGAAATGACCGGCAAGAACGTCACCGAGTGCATCGGCGGCGCACGGGCGATCTCGGAGGCCGATTTGCGCGACCGCTATCACACCTATTGCGATCCTAGACTGAATGCCGAGCAGGCAATCGAGGTCGCTTTCCTCATCGCCGAGCTCCTCAAGGCGGAGAGGATCGAGCGCGCCCGCGCGGATGCTGCGGAATGAATGGCACGGCTGATCGCTGCTAAGAAAAGCAAGCTTGTAAACCGCAGAGTCACAACCTTGGCGAGAATGTCTCGCACGGCCGATACGGCAGCAGGGCCGTGCTCTTGCGCTCGTCCAGTCAGTACACCGCAGGCAGTTGCTTTGCTCTGCTCATCAAACCCTCGCGATTTTGGCTATAATGGCGCGAAGCCATAACGGAGCGCGCTCAAGGCTGCTACGCCAAAGACGATAATGGCAAAAGGCCGTGGCACGTGAAGGGGTGTACTGGCTCGATGTTGCGCAAGTTTCATTCGCTTTATAGCCACGGATTTGTGCGCCTTGCCGCTTGTGTCCCAAGGACGAGGATCGGCGATCCAGCCCGCAATGCGGCCGAGGCTTTGCGGCTAGCAGCCGAAGGCGATGCGGCCAAAGCGGCCATTATGGTGTTCCCCGAGCTCGGGCTCTCGGCCTACGCGATCGATGATCTTTTATTGCAGGAGCCGCTCCTCGGCGCAGTGGAGCAAGCAGTCGATCATATTGTCGAAGCCTCGCGCGGTCTCTTTCCCGTCATCATTGCCGGGGCGCCGCTCAGATATTGCGGCAGGCTCTACAACACCGCCGTCGTCATCCACAACGGCGCCATCCTGGGTGTCGTGCCAAAGAGCTATCTGCCGAACTACCGGGAATTTTACGAGCGGCGGCATTTTAGCCCGGGAGCCAGCTTGACGGGGCGGACGATTACAGTCGCGGGCCGCGAGGCGCCGTTTGGCGTTGATCTCCTCTTTCGCTCGGCCGGTTCAGCCGATGTGACCTTCCACATCGAGATTTGCGAGGACATCTGGGTTCCCGTGCCTCCGTCGAGCTTCGCGGCTCTTGCTGGCGCGGAGGTGCTGATCAATTTGTCGGCGAGCAATATAACCATCGGCAAGGCGGAGACCCGGCGGCTTCTGTGCGCCAGCCAGTCGGCGCGTGCGATCGCAGCCTACATCTACTCGGCTGCTGGTCCTGGTGAATCAACGACCGATTTGGCTTGGGATGGGCAGGCCGCCATTTTCGAATACGGCGATCTGCTCGCGGAAGCTGCTCGTTTTCCGCGCGACTCCGTTACGATCATGGCTGACGTCGATCTCGGCAGGCTGCGCCAGGAACGCATGCGGATGAATAGCTTCGGCGATTGCGCCGCCGAAGAAAAGGCGCGTGTTTCGCAATTCCGCACAATTCCGTTCAGGCTGGATACGCCAGCTGAGACCGTGCGCCTGAAACGCACGATTGAGCGCATGCCTTACGTGCCTTCAGATCCCGCAAGGCTCGCGGAGGATTGCTATGAGGCCTACAATATTCAGGTGCAGGGGCTAACCACCCGGCTTGAGGCGGCGAAGATAAAGCGCGCCGTCATCGGCGTGTCGGGCGGTCTTGACTCCACGCAGGCCCTCATTGTTTCGGCGCGGGCCATGGACCGGCTTGGCCTTCCGCGAGCAAATGTCTTTGCCTATACGCTCCCGGGCTTTGCGACGTCCGAAGCCACCAAGGCGAACGCCATTGCGCTGATAAAGGCGCTCGGCGCCACTTTCGGCGAGATCGACATCAGGCCTGCCGCGCGCCAAATGCTTGCGGACTTAAGCCACCCGGCCGCCCGCGGCGAGGCCATTTACGATATCACCTTTGAGAATATTCAGGCAGGGCTCAGAACCGATTACCTCTTCCGGCTTGCGAACTATCACAATGGGCTCGTGGTTGGCACGGGGGATCTGTCGGAACTTGCACTTGGCTGGTGCACCTATGGTGTCGGCGATCAGATGTCCCACTATAATGTGAACGCATCAGTGGCGAAAACCTTGATCCAGCACCTCATCCGGTTTGCCGCGAATTCGGGCGATTTCGGCCCTGAAACATCGAAGATCTTACACGCGATCCTCGAAACCGAGATCTCGCCGGAGCTTATTCCCGCCGGCACAGGCGGCGCATTGCAATCAACCGAGCAGCAGATCGGACCCTACGCCTTGCAGGATTTCAATCTTTATTATGTGACCCGCTACGGCTTTGCGCCGTCCAAGGTTGCGTTCCTTGCGCTTGAGGCCTGGGGCGATGTGCAAAAAGGCCGCTGGCCCGCAGGAACTTCCCCTGCGAAACAAAGGAGCTACACGCTCAAAGAGATCCGGCACTGGCTTGAGGTTTTTCTTACCCGGTTTTTCGCCATGAGCCAATTCAAACGGTCTGCATTGCCGAATGGCCCCAAGATTTCCTCCGGCGGTTCTTTGTCGCCGCGCGGCGACTGGCGAGCGCCATCAGACGGCAATGCCGATGCCTGGCTCGCTGAGCTTGCGGCAAATGTTCCGCAGGAGTGAGATTGCCGAAGAGAGCTCTGCCGCGGCAGTGGATTTGGAGAAATCTCAAATGCATCATCTTGAATGGCAAAGTGAAACCGCGGAACTAGGGTCAGAACTCATTAATCCGTTCGTCCTGACAATGCGATGCTGATTCTTTTTGTGGAAGATTGGGATCGTGCGCAGGAGTCTTTTTGGTTGAGCGGTGAGGAGTAGAGCCGGATCGAACCTTACCTGCCGGCGGATGCGCGTGGCATCGAGCGGGTGCCGTCATCAGTGGGATCGTGCACGTGCTGAAAAGCGGTTGCCGCTGGTGCGATTGCCCGCCCGAGCATGGCCCTCCGACAACGATCTATAACCACTTCGTGCGTTGGGCAGAGCGTGGGGTCTGGGAAAATCTCTTCCGGGCCTTCGCCGGGAAGGGGAGGCCGGCGGAGATGCAGATGATCAACTCTGCGCACATCAAGGCTCACCGCTCGGCGGCGGCGGAAAGGGGGGGCAAAAGCAGGCGATTGGCCGCTCGCCGCCACTCTGGTATGGTGGATACAATGAGTCTGGACCCTAGTTGTAGAAATGGGGGTAGCCGTTCGTTGGACTCGTGTTCCGCAACTGAACATAAACGAGATCGCCTAGGTTGACAGGAAAATTAACGCGCGTTTCGTTAATCGGATACCATTCAATCCAAGCCGGGTAGAACCTATTAACCGAGCTTGATTGCAGTAGACACCAACTTGCGTTCCTGCCTGCAAAACATCGCTCGAGCCAAAGCCATCAATGCCGACCGATTGAGAGAAGTAGTCCCAGCCTCCGGTGCACGAGCCGAAAGCCTGATGAGCCGCGGGCACGACAAACCCGCCAACGATCGCCCCAGCCTTGAAGGGTCTGTTTCCGGTGTAAACTGCGTGCCACTCCAATTCGTTGATGTCGCGGTCGCAAAATCGTTTGCAATTCCCGGCGCGGCGGCCTGCCCAGCTCTCTTCACCGGGCCATTCGCCATTTTCGTTGGCGTAAGTGCCGCCGGAACGTGCTTTTGCGGATTGCCGATCACCGGGACCGCTCTTTGCCATTTTTGACAGGCTTCGGGGGCGGCATTCGCTCCGGGGCCGGGGGTTTAGCGAATTGTGATTTGGCTGCCGGGGAGGCCGTCAGCCGATTAAATTTCCCCGGAGGGCCGCTTACGATTGTGACACCCTTCACGTGCCCTGGCGCGAGCTCCCGAACGAGGTTCGCACCACCGGTAGGAAAGCATAAACCGGGTGATTTGAAGGCCCCTTTTTAGGTGTTTCTCCTTGCTTCCCGATCGCCCTTGAAATGCTAATGATTCTCATTCAAACATTACTTCGATGGCCTTGTCATTTCACCGCCTTTCCACAGGCAGCGAACCGGAAAGCGCATGGCGCCCTCTCGAATTCGGGCCGCCTTGAAATCCTTCCCTCTTGCTGCGCTGCGCGCAATCATGCTCTTTAGCCATCGATGCATACGGGCACGGAGAAACTCATGAACCTCGCGGAGCGGCCTGCGCCGGAGGAGGAGATCCGCAAGATCGTCATCCTCGGCGCCACCGGGTCGATCGGCCGCTCCACCGCAGAGGTCATCTTGGGCGCAAGGGACGCCTTGCGCGTCGAAGCCGTCGCAGGAGGGCGCGACCCGCAAGGATTGGCGCAGCTCGCAAGAAAGCTTGGCGCCAAGTACGCCGCTCTCGCCGACCCCCAAGGCTACGGCACCCTCAAGGAGGCTCTTGCTGGCACCGCGATTGAACCTGCCGCGGGCGAAGAGGCTGTTGTCGAAGCCGCGCTGCGCTCCGCCGACATTGTCGTCGGAGCCATCGCAGGCGCTGCCGGCGTCAGGCCAACGTTCGCCGCACTCGCGGCCGGCCGCACGGTCGCGCTCGCCAATAAGGAATGCCTCGTCTGCGCCGGTCCAGCTTTCATGCGCCAGGCCCGGTCCTCCGCAACGCGGCTTCTGCCGGTTGATAGCGAGCACAATGCGATCTTCCAGGCCTTGGGCGAAGCAAATCTTGACGGAGTGGAAAAGATTACCTTAACCGCCTCCGGCGGCCCGTTCCGGACTTGGGGCCGCGAAGCGATCGCGAATGCTACGCCCGAGCAAGCGCTCGACCACCCCAACTGGTCCATGGGGCCGAAGATCACGGTCGATTGCGCGGGGCTTATGAACAAAGGTCTCGAACTGATTGAGGCTCATTACCTTTTCGGCATAGAGCCGGACCGTCTCGAGGTCCTAATCCACCCGCAATCCCTCGTCCACGGGCTCGTGGCCTTCAAGGACGGCTCGGTCACGGCGGGCTTGGCCGCGCCCGATATGAAAGTGCCGATTGCCCATTGCTTGTTTTATCCGCGCCGCAGAGCAACTGCTGCCCGGCGGCTCGATCTCACCGGGATCGGGAAGCTCACCTTCGAACGCCCGGATCTCGGCCGATTCCCCGCCTTGCGGGTGGCGATGGACGCGCTGCGGGCAGGCCAAGGCCTCCCGACGGTTTTGAACGCGGCGAATGAGATCGCCGTCGAAGCTTTTCTCAACAGGCGCATCTCATTCCACGCAATTGCCTGCCTAGTGGAAGAGTGCTGTAACCTTGCGATGAGCGGAGGATTTGCGCATGAGCCAGAAACGGTCGCGGACGCGCTCGCACTCGATGACGCCGTTCGCCAACGCGCGCGCGCGCTGCTGACCGGGCATGCAAGGCGCGCAAGCGCGTGAAGGCCCAGGCCCGGCGGCGGAGCCGGAAGCGCTGCCGCGGTGATTTGGCAGCATTTTCCTCGTTTGGCAGCATTTTTGCACGTCAGTTTGCCGGCGAGGCCGGTCACATTTTCCGGCGCATGGACAAATTTTAACAAAATGGTTCGTGCGAAATCGTCAGGGCGGACAATATGACACAGTGTGCAAGGCAGCCTATTCAAGGTTAGTGGAACATTAATCGCTCCATCGCGGCTTTGACCAGGGCAGTCCCCCGCGCTTGCGCTTCTACCGGTGCAGGCCATCGATTTAGTCCGGGGAACCGCCGCGCCAGCGAGTTTCCGCCACCTGAACAGAGTTGTTGCGGCCTGGCCTTGCCGCACACGAGGGCCGTATCACGAACGGCGCTTGCATTTTAGGCCAGACAGGAGTTCAAATGCCGTTTGTCATGAGTATCTGGACCTTCGCGGGATATCTTCTCCCGTTCCTGTTCGTCCTAAGCTTGGTCGTTTTCTTTCACGAACTGGGCCATTTTCTTGTGGGCCGCTGGTGCGGCGTGAAGGTCGATACCTTTTCCCTCGGCTTTGGACCCGAACTCTTTGGTTTTAGAGACCGGCACGGGACTCGCTGGCGGCTCGCTGCCCTCCCGCTTGGCGGCTACGTCAAATTCCACGGTGATGTCAACGGCTCCTCGATGCCAGATTCAGAAGCCTTGGAGACGATGCCGGCGGAAGAGCTAGCCGTGAGTTTCCCTGGTCAAAAGGTCTGGAAACGTGCGGCGATTGTTGCGGCCGGCCCGATTGCAAATTTCATCCTCGCGATCGTGATCTTCAGCGGAGTCTTTTATTTTAGCGGCCGTCCGATCCTGCTGCCGAAAATCGACAGCGTGGCCGCGAGCAGCCCAGCCGAGGCAGCTGGATTCCAGCCAGGCGACCTTGTCGTTGCGGTCGATGGCGTGAATGTCGGCAGCTTCGAGGAGATGCAGCGCCTCGTCCAGGCGTCGAGCGACACGCAGCTCACCTTCACCGTCAAACGCGGTGACAAGCTCATCGATCTCGCCGCCACCCCGCGCCGCAGCGAAATCGCGACGCCTTTCGGGAAGACCCGGGTTGCCGTTCTTGGCGTGCAGTCACTCGCCAAGCCGGAGAATTGGCATATTCAGCATTACGGGCCGATCTCTTCGGTCAAGGCGGCGGGCGAAGAGACGTGGTATGTCGTGGCGCGCACCGGGAGCTATCTTAAGGGTCTGATCGCAGGGCAGGAGTCGACCGACCAGCTCTCAGGCCCAATCCGCATCGCCGAGGTTTCCGGCGCCATGGCCAAGATCGGCTTTTCTGCGCTGCTTAACCTTGCCGCAATTCTGTCCATTTCAGTGGGAATGCTGAACCTCCTCCCCATTCCGCTCCTCGACGGCGGCCATCTTGCTTTCTATGCGGTTGAAGCGGTGCGGGGCAAGGCCATGCACGAGAAGGTTCAGCAATTCGGCTTCAAGCTTGGCTTGATGCTGGTTACGAGCCTGATGGTCTTTGCCACCTACAACGACATCCTCCGCTTGGCGCGCCAGTGGATGCACTGGGGATAAGGGCTTACGAGCTCTAGCCTTTGGGGCGGCCGGTTGACCTGACAAACAGCGGGCAAGCCGGAGAGGCTTGGCCCGCTGTAAACGTGTCTTGTCAGCCACGGCCGCCGAAAAACGCGTGCGCCGCCCGCAATCTTGATTTGCGGGAGACCGCAAAGCCGCTAAAAGCAACGCTTGCGGAGGTGGGATGAAGCCTTAACCATTTCTGCAGAATGTATTGTGAAGGCCGGCTTGAGCCAGATAGCACTCGGCTGGCCCAATCGAGTAATTGGCGTTGGTGTGCGGCGGGGGGCTGGTCTCTTGATGCGAGTGAAAAGAAAATTGGCGAGCCGGTCCTCAGTTGCTTTCGCCTGCGCGGGCTGGCTTATGGCCGGGAGCTGCGCGGCCTATGCCGAAAACATCGTGGTCACCGGCAACAAGCGCGTCGATAGCGAGACCATCGCATCGTATTTTAAGGGCACCGATCAAGCTGCGATCAACAAGGGCGTCAAAGATCTTTACGCGACCGGCCTCTTCTCCAGCATCAACGTTAGCCGCTCCGGCGGAAGGCTTGTTGTCGCGGTTGCCGAGAACGTTGTCATCAACCGGGTGGTCTTCGAGGGCAATAGCAAGGTCAAAACCGAAACGCTCGCGGCGGAAATTCAGTCAAAGTCGCGCGGGCCGTACAGCCCGGCCATGGTCCAGGCCGACATCGAGCGCATCAAGGATGTTTACCGGCGCGCGGGACGCGCCGCCGCCTCCGTTACGGCAAGAACCGTCGAGCTTCCCAACGGGCGCGTCGACGTAGTCTTTACGATCGATGAAGGCGAAAAGACGGGCGTGAAGGCGATCAATTTCGTCGGCAATCAGGTCTACTCTTCCGCAAAGCTCCGCGATCTCATGGAGACCACGGAGATGAACTTCCTGTCGTTCATCAAGACGTCGGACGTTTACGACCCGGACAGAATTGCCGCCGATCTTGAGCGCATTCGCCGCTTCTATCTCAAGAACGGCTATGCCGATTTCCGCGTGATCGGCTCCGATGCCCAATTCGATCCGGCACAGGGCGGGTACATCATCACGATCACCGTCGAGGAGGGCGTGCAATATACGGTGAGCGGGGTCAGGGTGGAATCGCACTTGCCGGACGTCGATAGCGCGTCTCTGCAGCCTCTCCTGCGCATCTCCCCCGGCGAAGTCTATAACGGCGACCTCGTTCAAAAGACGGTCGATGCACTGACCAAGGAGGTTGGAAAGCACGGCTATCCCTTCACTCAGGTGCGGCCGAGCGGCGATAAAGATCCGGTCAGCCGCACCATCAATCTTGCCTTCGTCCTCGAGCAAGGCCCGCGCGTATATATCGAGCGTATCGACATTCGCGGGAACACGAGGACGCGCGATTACGTGATCCGGCGCGAGTTCGAGATCGGCGAAGGCGATGCTTATAACAAGGTGCTCGTCGACCGCGCCGAACGCAGGCTCAACAATCTTGGCTACTTCAAGAAGGTGAAGATCACGAATGAGCCGGGATCGGCGCCCGATCGCGTGATCATTTTGGTCGATGTGGAGGACCAGCCAACCGGCTCCCTCTCGCTCTCCGGCGGCTATTCCACGACCGATGGCTTCATCGCCGATGTCTCGGTCAGCGAAACCAATTTCATGGGACGCGGCCAATATGTCCGCCTCGCGCTCTCCGAAGGCCAATTCGCCCGCGGCGTGGAGTTCAACTTCACCGAACCCTATTTCCTCGGCGAGCGCCTCGCTGCTGGATTCGACCTTTACGCTAAGAAGCAGGACGCGTGGCGGTTTTCATTTTACAACAATTTCATCACAGGCGGGACCTTGCGCCTCGGGCTGCCGATCACCGAGGAGCTCTCCTTCTCGCCACGCTATTCGATCTTCAGGCAGGATATTACAGTTCAGAATAGCCAGACGAGGCCCTTTGGCGACTGCACGGCTCCGCTGCCTTTCGTGACGCCCGGCTTTAACGGAATTCCTGCGAGTTTCTTCTTTAACTGTCTGACAAACGGAGAAGCCTCGCTCGCGATCAAAGAAGCGCAAGGGCCATTCCTGACATCTCAGTTTGGCTACACGCTGGGCTATAACTCGCTCGACAACGTTCGCAATCCGACCTCTGGCCTATTTGCGGAACTGCGCCAAGATGTTGCCGGAGCGGGAGGTGATGCCCGCTACGTCCGCACCACGGGCGATTTCCGGTATTACCATGAGATTTGGGATCAATTCGTTGGGCTCATCCATCTCCAAGGAGGCGATTTACAGCCCTTTGGCGGCTATCAGTTGCGAATTGTCGATAATTTCAACCTCGGGCCGAGCTTGGTGCGCGGCTTTGCTCCTTTCGGAATTGGCCCGCGCGACGTCTCTTTCGGCCTAAATCCGCAGGGTAACCCGCTCGGCGGCACTAAATATTATGGCGCCAGCCTTGAAGTACAGTTCCCGCTCTTCGGCGTGCCAAGAGACTTAGGCCTCAAGGGTGCGGTCTTCGCCGATATGGGAGCGCTCTTCGACTATACCGGGCGGACCGTCTTCCCGCTCTCGCCCTTGCAGGCCCAAGAGGCCGCCTTCGCCTTCCCCGGCGGCATCGCATGCATTCCCGGTTTGACCCAAGTTGGTGTTGGCAATCAGTTCCCCGCATTGAACTTCACTCAGAGCAACTGCATCAACGTCCAAGGCGACACGGCAAGGCCGCGTACGTCTGCGGGCGGGTCGATCATCTGGTCTTCGCCTTTAGGACCGATCCGGTTCGATTTCGCCAAAGCGATCACGAAGAGCCCGTTCGACCAGACGCAATTCTTCCGCTTCACCGGCGGCACGACTTTCTGATAAGGCCCGCTTTTGCAACTGCGCCTGCGTAGACCAGCGGCTTGTGCAGGCGGTGTTTGGCACTAAGCCTTTCGAGGTGAAGGCGCGGCCGGCGAGTCCTTATGACGGACCCTTTCTTTTCTCCGTCCGCAATCCCAAGGCCTTTGCTCGAGATCGCGGCCTGCACAGGGGCGGAATTCGCGGGAGGCCCTGGGCTCCAGGTCATCATCAATGGAGCAGCCGCAATCGGCGAGGCTGGGCCGGGCGAAATCACATTTCTCGAATGCCCCGGGCAAGCTGGGCTCTTGCAAGCGGCAAAGGCGGCGGCATGTTTCGTCGCAAGAGAGCAAGCCGCCCTGTTGCCGAATTCCACGGCTGCTCTGGTCGTGCCAGACCCATACGCCGCTTTCTTGCGCGCTTTGCAGGAGCTTTACCCGGACCAGCAGAAAGGGGGCGTGGCGTTTGCCGCACCGGGCGTAAACCCAGGCGCCATGGTTCACCCCGAAGCGCGCCTCGAGCATGGCGTCATCGTTGAGCCCGGCGCCATCATCGGCGGGCGGGCCGAGATTGGCTCCGGAACGTTCATTGGCGCAAGTAGCGTGATCGGTTTCTCGGTCCGCATCGGGCGCAATTGCGCGATTGAATCGCAGGTCACGATTAGCCATGCCTTGATCGGCGACCGGGTGATGGTCCATCCAGGGGCGCGGATTGGACAGCTCGGCGTGCGTGCCGGCAGAGATCGGCCCAGAGCCCGGTCAAAGTTGCCTGGAGCGGCGCCTGGCCTCGGGCGGGTGATCATTCAGGATGGGGTCGAGATCGGCGCCAATGCGGCCATCGACCGCGGGCTTGCCGGCGATACGGTGATCGGCGAACAAACGGCAATCGGCACTCTCGCGCATATTGGCGAAAGGGCCAGGATTGGGCGCTATTGCTCGATTCCGGCCCAGGCGGAAATTGCCCGCGAGGCGGCGATTGAAGATCATACCGCTCTGCCGCGGCAATGCAGGTGACATTGTCCTTCCCTTGGCGTTAGCCGGATTTAAATCCCCTCGCCGGCGCCTTCGAGCGCAACTCTGCTAAGACCGTTTCGCCGGCAATGGCTCTCGATCCGATCGTCACCAAAAGCCGCACGGTCCCCGGCATATAAACATCGACGCGCGAGCCGAAGCGGATCAAGCCGAACCGGTCGCCAGCGCCCAAGGCTTCGCCTTGGCGGACGAAGCAAACGATCCGGCGGGCAATGAGACCTGCGATCTGCACGACGCCAAAACGGCCATAGCCATTCTCGATCACGAGACCGTTGCGCTCGTTGGACTCGCTCGCCTTATCGAGGTCGGCATTGAGGAAGACGCCCGGGCGGTAAGCGACCTTTGTTACCCGGCCCGCAACCGGTGCGCGGTTCACATGGCAATCGAATACGGACATGAAAATCGAAACCCGCTGCATCGGCTCAGGCCCAAATCCGAGCTCTGCGGGCGGGGTGAAATAGCCAACCGAGCTCACGAGCCCATCTGCCGGTGAGATCACGAGACTCTCGTCGAGCGGCGTGAACCGGACGGGGTCGCGGAAGAAATAGGCGCACCAGGCGGTCGCCATCACGCCAATCCAGAACAAGGCGCCGATCAGCGAGCCGAGGATGAGTGTCGCGAGGGCGAAGCCCGCGACAAAGATGTAACCCTCGGGATGAATGGCGGTGAGCTGCCTGCGGATTGATTCGATGATTGCCATGCGAAATCCTTTGCGCAGAGTGCGTTTTAGCCGAAGGGGTGCCTGTTGCAAGCGTTGCGTCGAAGCCTGGAACCAGCGAAGTGCCGGTCTTGCCAGGTTCAAAGCGAAGGCGGGACAGGGCTCTCTTCTTCGAGAGGAGTCCGGTCTTCCTGCGCAGCCGCCTCGGCCTCGCCTGTCTCGATCGTAATGCTGAGCCTGCCCCCCTCTTCGATTGCCGCACGGCGCAACGTCTCCTCCGCCTGCCGGACCTCGTTCTGGCGCCTCCAGAGAGCCGCATAAAGCCCGTCCTTGGCAAGGAGCCCGGCATGCGTTCCGCGCTCAACGATGGTCCCCTTGTCGAGCACCAAAATCTCATCGGCGTTGATAATCGTCGAAAGGCGGTGCGCGATGACCAAAGCCGTGCGGCCCTTGGCGACGAGATCGAGCGCATCCTGGATCTCCCGCTCGGTGAAAGAATCAAGCGCTGAGGTTGCTTCATCTAGCACCAGGATGGGCGGAGCCTTAAGGATCGTTCGCGCGATCGCGACTCGCTGCTTTTCGCCGCCCGAGAGCTTCAGCCCGCGCTCGCCGACCTGCGACTCATAGCCGCCCGGGAGCTGATCGATGAAATGATCGATGCGCGCCAAGCGCGCCGCCCCGCGCACCTCCTCATCCGTCGCATCGAAGCGGCCATAACGGATGTTGTAGGCAATCGTGTCGTTGAAGAGCACGGTATCTTGCGGGACCATGCCGATGGCCGCACGGAGCGACCGCTGCGTGACCATGGCAATATCCTGTCCATCGATCGTGATGCGGCCACCGGTTGGCTCATAGAAGCGGAAGATGAGCCTCGAGAGAGTCGATTTGCCGGCCCCCGATGGGCCAACGATAGCAATCGTTTTACCCGCGGGCACCTCGAAGCTCACGTCCCGTAGAATTGGCCGGCGCGGATCATAGTAGAACGATATATGCTCGAACGAGAGATTTCCCTTCGTGATCACGAGAGGCTTTGCGCCCGGCCGGTCGTCGATTTCGGTGCGCTGGCCGAGAATGCCAAACATCATCTCGATATCGATCACCGATTGCCTGATCTCGCGATAGACAACCCCCATAAAATTCAGCGGCTGATAGAGTTGGATCATCATTGCATTGATGAGCACGAAATCGCCAATTGTATTGCTGCCCTCCCTAACCCCCGCAACGCTCATCGCCATCGCCGCGGCAAGGCCCAAGGCGAAGATGACCGCCTGCCCCGCGTTGAGGAAGGCAAGCGAGGTGAGGGTTTTGATGCTCATGCGCTCGTAGCGGGCCATCGATTTGTCGTAACGCTCGATCTCGCGCTCCTCGGCGTTAAAATATTTCACCGTCTCGAAATTAAGCAAACTGTCGATCGCCTTGGTGTTCGCATCGGTATCGCTTTCGTTCATTGCCCGCCGGATCCCGATCCGCCAATTCGTGGCCGCGGCCGTAAACCCAGTGTAGGCCGCCACCATGAGAGCGACAGCCGCGGCATAGCGCCAGTCGAATTGATAGAAGAATACCGCCAGCACCAGAACAAATTCGAACACGGTTGGTATTGCCGTCAGCATGACCGTGCGGACGAGCGTCTCGATGGAGTTGCGGCCCCGCTCAAGGATTCTGGTGAGCCCGCCAGTCTTCCGTTCAAGGTGAAAGCGCAGCGAGAGGCTATGCAAATGGGCAAAGACATCGCGTGCGAGCCGCCGCACCGCGTGCATTGCGACGGCCGCAAAGAGCGCATCCCGCGACTGCGTGAGGAGCGCCATCAAAATGCGTAAAACCCCATAGAGGACCGTAAAGGCGAGCGGGCCTGCAACAAGCCCGAACACTTCCGCGCTGCCCGGCGCGCTCAAGGCATCGGCTGCCCATTTAAACGAATAGGGGACCGCGATCGTGACGAGCTTTGCCGCGAGCAGCAGCACCAGGGAGGCAAAAATGCGCAGAACCAAATCCCGCCGGTCCGACGGCCAGACATAGGGCCAAAGGCTCCGCAGCACATGCTGTGAATCCACTCCGGCCGGCTGAGTCCCCGGGATTCCAGCCTGGTCCGGAATCGCGGGGGAGGGCAGAAGGCGAGGGTGCTGGCGCAAGCTCATGCTGGACCTCGCTCGTTCGAAAGGTTAGCTAAGGGCGTCCCAACGTTCATGGCTTCTTAGCTATGGTTTCGCATCGAATATGACCAGCAAAACAGTTTCCCCAGCCGTTGCTGCGCCCGCATGCCGCAGCGGTCCCGCCCTTTAGCCCCACTTGACCCTGCCGAGTCAGCGCGCGACAAGCACACCATGTCATCGAAACACACTCCGGGCGAGGCTGCTTCGCGCCTCGTGCGCAATATTTGCGTCTACTGCGGCTCCTCTATCGGCTCCTACCCCGGCCATGAAGCCGCCGCACGTAAGCTTGGCCAAGTGATGGCGAGAGCCGGAATTGGCCTCATCTACGGAGGGGGCGCGACAGGCCTTATGGGCGCCATCGCAAGCTCGGTTCTCGCAAATGGCGGCAGGGTCACCGGAATAATCCCCAATTTCCTCGTCGGCAGAGAGGGACTGCTGCCCGGAATCCAGGAATGCCTCATCGTGTCCGGAATGCATGAACGCAAGCGGCTCATGTTCGAGCGCTCCGACGCCTTCGTGGCGCTCCCCGGCGGCATCGGAACCTTGGAGGAGCTGACCGAGCAGCTCACCTGGGTCCAGCTAGAGCGCCACACGAAGCCGGTCGTGCTTGCCAATATCTCCGGATTTTGGCAGCCGCTGCTGCAGCTCCTCGCCCATATGCGCGCGCATAACTTTATTCAGTCCTCGTTCGAGGTCCGCTATCTTGTTGCCGAAAAGATCGAGGACATTCTGCCAATGATCGAGAATTCTGCCGCCAAGGCAGCGCTTCTGGGGACCCGCAAGGAGACAATCGAAGGGCATTTTTAGCTTTTGGAGCCTAATGCCGGCGAAACCGTTACGAGCCGAACAATCTGATCCCGGCGGCCTCGAAGGCCGTGCCCTCGCCGGCGCGGTTCAAGGCGCTCTGCGGGCCGACCCTCTCCGCCGCCTCGTCGATCCGGCAATGCAGCAGCCTCAGGGGCTTTTTTTTGCAATCCTTGCGATTTGCCTCGCCGCCCATGCCTTAATCCTGGCCGCTCTGCTTTTGCAGGATTCCTCACCCCCAGACCAAGCGGCACTCGCCGAGGAAATTCCTGTCGAAGTCGTGGCGGCGATTCCTCAGGAGCAAAAGCCTGAGCCCGAGCTAAAGCTTGAGGAGCCCCCTCCGCTCGCCGAACTCCTGGCCCCGCCCCCGGTCAAGGAAAAGCCGCCGCCGGAAAAAATTCAGCTCGAAGACGTGAAAGAGGCCTTCGATGCTCCGGCATCCGGCAATGCGAGCGAGACCCGCAGGGCCGAGCAAGAGAAAGAAACCCAGGGGCCGCGCGCCGCACCCCCGCCGAAGATCCAGGCCGAGAGGGCTCAAGACAAACCCGAACAGGAGAAGGCGGCCGCACCCGCGGACGAAAAGCAGGCAAAGCCAGAGCAATCCTCCGAGCCGCAAAAGCTTGCCGATCTTGAGCCAGACGCAGAGGGCCTCGACAAGGCGCAGCCGGAGCCTCCCGCTAAGCCGAAAGAGAAGCCCGCCCCCAAAGCCAGCAAGGCTCCCCGGGCGCAAGGCAAGAAGACAACCGTTGCAGAGCAGCTTGCGGCCCTAGCGCCCGCGCCCCAATTTTCCTTTGGCGCGGCCGCCAAGGCGGCGCCGATCGGCGGCGGAAGCGAGAAGGCGAGCTACGAATCGTTACTTTTTGGCTTGATCGTGCGCCAATTGCACCTGCCGCCAGAAGCGCGCGCGCGGCATCTCATCCACGTTGGCCGGATCGGCCTTTTCGTCGATGAGCTCGGCAATCTCACCCATCAGGCGCTTTACCTCGCAAGCGGCGATCCCGGGCTCGATGCCGCCTGGCTTGCGGCGGTCAAGCACGCGGCGCCCTTCCCGCCGCCACCGCGCAACATGCCGCACGGGTTCTTGCTGCAATATTCGAATCAGGAATGATACAAAACCATGGCGCATTGAACTGGACGTTATTGCGAGCAAAGCGAAGCAATCCAGGAGCTACAATCATTTTCTGGTTTGCTTCGTCGCTTTGCTCCTCGCAATGACGTTAATTGTTTGGAGCGGATAATAGAAATCATAAACCGCGTGCAACTTGAATGCGCTTGGATGACCGGATGCACAATCTGGAAGTGGAATGCTGTCAGATGATTTGAAGACCGGCCTTCGGAATCCTGCTCGGGGAGCTGCAACGTAACATCAGACGCGCACAATCCTCAGTCCGCGCCCGACTTCAGAAGCTTATAGGTGATTGCATCCGTCAGCGCCTGAAACGATGCATCGATGATGTTCGCGGAGACACCCACGGTCGACCAGCTCTCGCCGGAGCCATCGCGAAACTCAATGAGAACGCGCGTCACTGCATCCGTTCCGCCTTGGAAAATGCGGACCCGGAAATCGACGAGTTCCAAATCCTCGATGAAGGGCTGGTACTTGCCGAGATCCTTGCGCAAGGCGAGGTCGAGCGCGTTGACGGGGCCTTCACCTTCCGCCGCCGAGATTAAAAATTCCTCGCCGATGCGGACCTTGACGACCGCCTCCGACACCGAGATGAGTTCGCCTTTGGCATTATGGCGGCGCTCGACATCAACGCGGAAGCGTTCGACTTCAAAATAATCGGGGACTTGGCCAAGGACGCGGCGGGCGAGGAGCTCGAAGGAAGCGTCGGCCCCCTCGTAAGCGTAGCCCAGAGCCTCTTTTTGCTTGACCTCATCGAGAAGTCGCACGACACGCGAATCCTCCTTATCCAGCAGAACGCCGATGCGCTCCAACTCGGCAAGGATGTTGGATTTCCCGGCCTTGTCCGAGACGAGAAGCCTTCGCTTGTTGCCGACGAGTTCCGGCTCGATGTGCTCATAAGTCCTCGGCTCCTTGATCACGGCCGAGGCATGGATGCCCGCTTTGGTCGCAAAGGCCGAGGCGCCGACGTAAGGCGCGTGGCGGTCGGGCGAGCGGTTGAGCAGCTCATCGAGCATATGGCTCACCTTGGTGAGGGTCGCAAGCTTTTCCGGGCTCACGCCGATCTCGAAGTGATCTGCAAAATCGCGCTTGAGCAAAAGAGTTGGAATGAGCGCGATGAGATTGGCATTGCCGCAACGCTCGCCAAGACCGTTGAGCGTGCCCTGGATGTGGCGCGCCCCCGCGCGCACGGCGGCGAGTGAGTTCGCGACGGCGTTGCCCGTATCGTTGTGCGCATGAATGCCAAGCTGGCTCCCAGGAATATGCACCGCCACCTCGGCAACGATGCGTTCAACTTCATGCGGGAGGGTCCCGCCGTTGGTGTCGCAAAGCACGATGAATCGCGCGCCCGCGGCATAAGCCTTTTTGGCGCACGCAAGCGCATAGCCGCGGTCGGCCTTGAAGCCGTCGAAGAAATGCTCGCAGTCGAGGATGACCTCGCGCCGTTTGGCGAGCGCGGCCTCGATCGACTGACCGATCGACTCCAGATTCTCATCGAGCGTGCACCCAAGCGCAACCCGCACGTGATAATCCCACGTTTTGGCGACGAAAGTTGTGACATCGGCATCTGCTTTAAGGAGGCTCGCGAGGCCCGGGTCATTGGCGGCCGAGCGCCCTGCCCTTTTGGTCATTCCGAACGCCACGAATTTCGCGCTTCTGAGCTTAGGCCTTTTGGCAAAGAATTCGGTGTCGAGCGGATTGGCGCCAGGATAGCCGCCCTCGATATAGTCGATGCCGAGTGCATCGAGCATGGCCGCAACATGCTGTTTATCCGCAAGCAAAAAATCGACCTCGGCCATCTGCGCGCCATCGCGCAGCGTCGTGTCGTAAAGCGTCAGTCTCTCACGCGTCATTGCAGGCGCCCGCCCGGCGCGCTTAGCGGCGCAAGCGTTTTCGTCATGCGCGTGTTGCCAAGCCATTGGCCCTCGATGGTAACCGTGTTGCGGTATTGTGCATCAAATCCGCGCTTTTCGAAGAAGGGTTTCGCGGTATCGCTCGCATCGACCGAAAGCCGTTCGATTCCGCGCGAAGCGGCAAGCCTCTCGATTGCATCGCAAAGCGCGCTCGCAACCCCAGTGCGCGCGACCACCGGATCGACGTAGAGTTGATCGATAAATCCTCCCTGCTGCATCGCGATGAAGCCGACGGGCCTGCCGCCAACAAGGGCAACAATGGTGAGGCCTTTTTCGAGGCTTTCGGCTAAGGCTTCCTCGTCCTCAGCAGCCGAGGCCCAGGCCTGGCGTTGATCCTCGTCGTAGTCGCCGGCGGTCAACTCCTCGATCGCCGCATAGCGAATTTCGCTAAGCACCGGCAGGTCAGAGCGAAGGTAAGGGCGCAGCGACGGTGTGTGAGAAGCGCGGGGGGTCATTGTTGTACCTCCCATGTGGTTGTGCCGTCTTTATTGTCTTTCAGCACGATTCCTTGGGCTGCGAGATCGCCGCGGATGCGGTCGGCCTCGGCCCAGTTCTTTGCCGCACGGGCTGCGTTGCGCTGTTCTATGGATCGATTTACCGCATCGATGTCTAGATTGAGCGATACAATCTTCGAAAGAAGAATGCCGCTCGCGTGCTTTCGGTATTTTTTTACTTCCGCTAGAAAGCGGCTGCCCATTGCAGCGAGTTGATCAGGGCCCAGTGCAGCAACGCGCGGAATTATTCCCAAGAAGATGAGACTCTTCGCGAGCTTTTTTGCAACTTCAAGATTGCCGTGCGCCTGCTTAGCCAATCCATGAAGAGCCGTGATAGCAGCAGGCGAGTCGAGGTCATCCGATAACGCCTCCACAACTTCGGCAGATGGCTCCGGGTCGAAGTCGCAATGATCGAGAAGGTCTATCGGCTCGATCCAGCTGTCGATTATGGCCTCGGCTTCGCTGCATCGCTTCACAGACCAATCAATTGGTTCCCGGTAGTGCGTCATCAGCATGGCGAGGCGGAGGGTCCCCGTCTTCCACTTCCTGCCACCAAATTTATCGCTCGCCCAAAGATCCCTGATTGTCACAAAATTCCCGAGGCTCTTCGCCATCTTCTGGCCTTCGACCTGGAGATGGCCGTTGTGCATCCAGAAATTGGCCATCACGTCATGGCCGAAAGCCGAGCAGCTTTGCGCGATCTCGTTCTCATGATGCGGGAAAACGAGATCGATGCCGCCGCCGTGAATGTCAAACACCTCGCCCAAATGCTTCCAGCTCATCGCCGAGCACTCGATGTGCCAGCCGGGCCGGCCGCGCCCCCAGGGGCTTTCCCAGCCGGGCTCCTTCGGGCCTGAAGGCTTCCACAGCACGAAATCCATCGGCCCGCGCTTATAAGGCGCAACCTCGACGCGCGCGCCCGCGATCATATCGTCGAGCGATCGTCTCGAAAGCCTGCCGTAAGAAGGCATCGAGTGGACATCGAACAGCACATGCCCCTCAGCCACATAGGCATGGTCCTTCTCGATGAGCTTTTCGATAATGGCGATGATCTCGGGGATATGCTCTGTCGCGCGAGGCTCGAATGTTGGCGGCAGGCAGCCAAGCGCTTTCGCGTCCTCGTGGAAAACCGCCGTCATCTCTTCCGTCAAGACGCGGATGTCGATGCCGCGTTCGGCGGCACGGGCATTGATCTTATCGTCGACATCGGTGATGTTGCGCACATAAGTGACGTGGCTCTCGCCATAAAGATGGCACAGCAGACGGAAGAGCACGTCGAAAGCAATGAGCATCCGGCCATTGCCGATGTGCAGGTAATCGTAGACCGTGGGCCCGCAGGCATAAAGGCGGACATTTTGCGGATCGATCGGCTCAAAAATCTCTTTGCGCCGGGTGAGCGTGTTGTAGAGCCGCAATGGCATGTCGAACCCTCAAGCCTGCAACTGTGCTGGGGCAAAGGGCCGGACTTTTCAGGAAGACGCGACGGCTCCAGCCAGGGGCAAGGCTAGCCGTTACAAATAGTGATGAGACTGCCCGTCCAGCAAGCCTTCCGCAAGCGCGTCATGAGGTGACTATGCCCGCGAAATGCTCTACCGGTCAAGCTCAACGATAGCGCCCGGTTCGGGCGAGGCCGCCCTAGCGCCTTCAGAGGCGGCAGGCCTCATTAACCGAATTTTCAAGCGCGAAGGATAAGTCTCTAACGCCCTTTCCGCCCCCTGAGTTCTCCCGATGTCTCCTGCCGATCTGCCGCTGGCTTCGCGCATGCCCGCGCGGCGGCTTCGCCGCCCTTCCGGGCTCGTTTGCTCTCTTGCCGCTGGCGCGATGGCTATGCTCCTGGTGATTCCGCAGCCGGCCAAGGCGGAGGAAAGCCCGATGCTCATCATTCCGGCAGATGATGGCTACGGCTTCGGCGAATGTCTAAAGTCCGGCTCGCCCTGCGGGCTGGTGGTCGCCGACTCTTGGTGCAAGGCGCATGGCTTTGCAGGCTCGAAGGCTTTTGGCCCCGCGGCCCCGCCCGCAGAAGCCGGAGACGGGCCGCCGGATTCGTTCCACGTCGTCTGCGGAGGCCGTCTCGATTAATGCTCCAACACCGCGGGCGAATGCTGGCTCTGCTCCAGCATTTTAGGCGCACGCAAGGTGCCGCCCGGCCGCCGCAAAAAGCTTTTGGGGCCGCTGAATAATTGCAATTTATCGTAATACTCATTTCGATATTCAGCCGCGCGCCAAGGTCAGCGGCCTGAAGCCGCGCCGCATCGGCACGATCTAGCCATGTTCAGGCCACGAAGAAATACTAATGTGATACTTTGATGCAGCTTTCCCTTGCCAACAGTGGCCCGGGCAGCACATGAGTTGTTGATGAGACGCGGCCACGCCCAACCTCACGCCCGTACCGGGCTCGCCGCCTGTTTGAGCCTTGTTGTCACGGGTGTGGCTGCCATCCTTTGGAAAGCTCCGGCGTTGTCGCAGCCGGTCGATTGCCGCGCGCTTGCGGCCCGGATCGCCACGCTTGGCGAGAGCAGCCCCAAAAATATGAATTCCTATGCTGGCGCCATTCAAAGGCAGCGCGGGGAGCTTGACCGCGCGATTCGCTCAGCGCGCGCACTTGGCTGCGACCGGCCCCATTTCTTCTTATTCGATAACTCACCTCCGCAATGCGCTGGACTCAACGCGCAAATTCAACAGTTGCAGGGGAGCATTTCCCAAATGCAGGCAGCCTCTTCAACGCCCGGAAACGACGCCAATCGCCAGCAGCTCATCGCGAGCTACAACGCCTACTGCCGCGGTCAAGCCCAGCCGGCCGGGCAGCCGCACGAGCGCGGTTTTTTCGAGTCGCTTTTCGGCGCACTGAATATCCCGATGCCCACGGGCCAGCAGTTTCTGCCTTCCGGCCTGTCCGCGCCCGCCGAGCAAATTCTCCCTCAGCCCGGCGAAGATTTGTCGCCGCGGGGCGGCTCGCAGGCGCTTTGCGTGCGCAGCTGCGATGGCGGGTTCTTCCCGCTCAGCGTGCCCGCTTCACAGAGCAATCCCGATGAGCTGACCAATCTTTGCCAAGCGCTCTGCCCGAACGCCGAGGTCAGCGTCTATACCCGCTCGCCATTCCAGGACATCACAACGGCGGTCTCTCTGGATGACAATACGCCTTATACCGAGCATCCCAATGCGCTGAAGTACCAAAAGACTTTCGATTCCGCGTGCACATGCAAACCGCCAGGCAAGTCTTGGGCCGAGGCCCTCGCCGGAGCCGAGCAACTCCTAGGACATGTGCGAAAGAGTGATCTCGTGGTGACGCCCGAGACATCGGCGGCGCTAGCGAGGCCGAAATCCGAAAAAGCACTGCCGCCTCGCTCTGACGCGCCGGCAACCGCGGCTGCCGGCCAGGGAGATAACAGCGGTGCGAATGCGCAGGGTCAAACCGAGGAAGTGATTGGCCCCGACGGTGTCAAGCGGCGTGTCCGGATAATCGTGCCGCCGCTTTAGCCCTGCCGATCAGAGGCAAGAGAGCCGCAAGCTCGGGCCCTTCCTCGCGGCCTGTTAACGCCAGCCGCAGCGGGTGAAAAAGTGCCCGCCCCTTGCGCTCCGCCCTTGCTCTTAATGCGTTGGTCCAGTGCGCCCAGGTGAACTCGTCCCACGGCTCTTCCGGCAAAAGATCCCGCGCGATTGCAGCAAATTCTGCATCTTCGATAATCGGCGCAATCTCTCCCTCAACGACCCGCCACCAGCCGACAACGTCGAGAAACGTCGAAAGATTGCCGCGCACCGCGAGCCAAAATCCTTTGGCCTTGTATCCGGTGATATCGTGCGCCGCGAGCCGCTCCCGCACGGCCTCAAAGCTCAGCCCATGGAGCGTGCGCGCCGAAAGCGCCGCGAGCTCGGCTGGATCGAAGCGCGCTTGCGTGCGCGAAATTTGGCCAAGATCGAGCGAAGCCGACAGGTCCTCGAGGCTCGTGACCGGATGCACCGCAGCGGACGATCCGGTCAGAACCGCCGCCGCCGCAACGGCAAGCGATTCGATGCCTGCATCGCGCAGCGCGCCGATCGAGAGCGAGCCGAAACGTTTCGAGAGACCCTCGCCGCTCGCCGAGAAGAAAAGATTGTGATGCGCGAAAGCAGGCACTTTGCCGGGCCCAGCAAGCGCCTCGAACAATTGGATCTGGACGGCCGTGTTCGTCACATGATCTTCGCCGCGGATAATATGGGTGATCCTTTGGTCGATGTCGTCAATGACCGAGGGGAGAGTATAAAGATAAGTCCCGTCCTCGCGCACGAGCACCGGATCCGACAGCGACGCGCAATCGATGTGGCATGCGCCGCGCACGAGATCCTCCCAATGCACCGCCTTGTGCTCGAGCTTGAAACGCCAATGTGGCTTGCGCCCTTGTGATTCAAGCCGCGCCCTATCGGCCGGCGATAGGGCGAGCGCCGAGCGATCATAAATGGGGGGGCGCCCTTGCGCTTGCTGGCGTTTGCGCTTGCGGTCGAGTTCGGCCTCCGTTTCGTAGCAAGGGTAGAGGCGCCCCATCTCGCGCAGCTTATCGGCGGCTGCAAGATAGAGCGCGCCGCGCTTAGACTGATGCAGCACAATGTCCGGGATTACGCCGAGCCAGGCAAGATCGACCTCAATCGACTGCATGAACTCTGGTTTAGAGCGCTCCGCATCTGTGTCATCAAATCTCAGTATAAATCTGCCATGGTGCTTTTTCGCGAAAAGAAAGTTCACGAGAGCCGTGCGCGCGTTGCCAATGTGAATATGGCCGGTTGGCGAGGGAGCAAAACGGACAACGGGAGGAGGCATGGGTCTTAACGGAATTGGGAGGGAGCCGTAGTGGGCCAGGGGCACGCCCCTTTCAATCTAACCGCGGGCCAGGGAGCGGCCTCGAATTAAGCCCGGGACCGCAGTTTTCAATGTCCCGCTGAATTTCCGCACGCACAGGGAAACTTTGTCGATGATGAATGCCTATGCTGCGATATGGTTTTGCCTTGTGCTGACCATTCTCAACGCGCTCAGTATCGGGATTTCGGCACTTCGCGCAAGGGCGAGGCGCGAGTTTCTTCCTCCACCCCCTTCGGGGCCAGGAGTTACCATCATCCGCCCTGTCTGCGGAATCGACAATTTTTGCAAAGAGTCTTTGGAGACAAGCTTCCGGCTCGATTACCCTTTCTATGAACTGATCTTTTGCGTTTCCAGCGCGAGCGATCCCGTTCTGCCTCTCGTTCAATGCCTGATTGCACGCTATCCGGAAAGAAGCGCACGCATGGTCATTGGCGACGAGAACGCGAGCCGCAATCCAAAGCTCAACGATTGCGCGCGCGGCTGGGACCTTGCGCGCCACCACTGGTTGATCCTTGCCGATTCCAATGTCCTGATGCCGAAGGACTCCATCCAGAGGCTGCTCGCGAGTTGGCGGCGAAGGACCGGCCTCGTCACCTCGATGCCCTTGGGCTCGCGGCCGCAAAACCTCTGGGCCGAGCTCGAATGCGCATTTCTCAACACCTTTGGGGCGCGCTGGCAATATTGCGCCGAGGCGCTCGGGCTCGGCTTTGCCCAAGGCAGGTTGACGTTGTGGCGGCGCGAGATTGTGGAGAAATGCGGGGGCATCAGGGCGCTTCGCGACGGAATTACCGAAGGCGCCGCTGCGGCAAAGCTCGTGTGCGCTCAAGGGCTGAGGATCACTCTCGCCGAGAGTCCCTTCGAGCAGCCGCTTGGGATTCGCAGCGCGGCGGAGGTTTGGCGCCGCCAAACCCGCTGGGCCAGAACGCGGCGCAAAACTTTTCCTCTTCTTTATCTGCCGGAGATTTTTGCAGGCGCGGCTCTGCCGGCGTTGACAGCGGCCTATGCCGCCTCCCAGCTCGAGGTGAACACTGCTGCCGTGCTCATTGGCGTTGCACTCGCGTGGTATGTGCCAGAGGCGCTGCTTGCGGCCGCTTTGGGCTGCCATATATCCTGGCGCATGCCGCTCTTCTTCGCCTTAAGAGACCTGATGCTGCCGTTTCTTTATGCCGATGCCTGGCTCGTCCGTGACTTTGTAGAACCCAGAGGTGAGATGCCGATGAGCATGAAGCGCGCAGAGCCTGGCCTAGAGCGCGGGTAAGGCCAAGACACCAGCCAAAGCGGTCAAAACCCCCCGATGTACCGGTCGGGCATGTGATCGCGAAGGCGCAGCGGCAAAAGCTCGATAGCGATGCCGCCCGGATCCGTTCGCATCCCCGCGGGTCCGCGCCCGAATACAAGCCGCGCCGCAATTTTCAATCTGTCGAGAGCGGTGGCGGCGGGGGAGAGCGGATCGCTCAAAAATCTGGTCACGTCTTTTGAGGCACCGTGAATGAAAGCCGGATCATCCGAACTCGCGCCGGAGGAAAGCTCGTCTTTCTTGAATTTGCCTCTCCGCCCGCAATGGAGGTAGCGGCCGATGTGGCGGAATCCGAGCTCGGAGGGAGGAACTGAAGGCACGAGATCCTCCCCGTGCACCAGCCGGTAGGTGCGCTCCCCGAGGAGCGCGTTATAGTCGTTGGCAAACTGGCTAATGCCCGGCCGCGGCGTGCCGAATGTATAGACGCCATCGACCTCGCCACGCGATTCGGCGATCCAAAAAGCCGTCACCGCGGCGAGCGCCCCCCCAAGACTATGGCCGGTAATGAATCTTTTTCCCGCCCCCGCTTCGGGCCGGTCGAGAAAAGCCTGGGCTTGCGGCCAGGCGCAGCGCGCCGCGTGCTCGAATCCGTCGGCCACATTGTCTGCAGTGGCGATGCGAAGGTCGAAATCCGTAATCCAATTCGCCAGCACCAGCGGATCAGTCCCCGCAAAGGCAAGAAAGACTGCCCCATGCCCGACGGCGGCGATCCCGCGCGTGCTGGCAAGCGGAAGCACAGTATCCGCTTCGGCAGCGATAATGCCCTCGCCGAGCGGCGCGAGCCCCCAGACGCGCAGGACATCTCTGATCTTCTCTGGTTCGTCCGTTTCATATGCGAGCTGGCAGAGCCACGCGAGGGCCTTGCCGTCGCCTAAATGAAACTCCCGCTCGCCTTTGAAATCAGCAAAAGCGCCAGCGCTGTAGTGGTCCTTTGGGATCTTTGTCAGAAGACTCATCCCGGTCCCCGCGCTTGCAGATCAAAAGTACCAACTCAAACCTAGTCCACGCCGCAGCGGGTGGTTCAGGAATTTTGGATCATCTTACTGGATTTCCCTTGTCCCTTGCGCGGGCTAGGGCTCGCCACTGCGGCAGCGGGCGAATTGCGAGCTGCCTTTCCCTAGACTTAGCGGCTAATACCAATTCAATAAGCCTGCCGCAACTGTAGGTCCGCCGCGGACAGCTCCAATGAGGGCAGCGAAGCAAGCCGCGGCAATGAAGGCGTCGAGGCGGTCCATAAAGCCGCCGTGGCCGGGAATGAGCCGGCTCGAATCCTTGACGCCGAAGCGTCTTTTGAAAGAGGATTCGAAAATATCGCCCGCCTGTGAGAGCGCCGCCGCGACAAGGCCCAGGAAGAAAATAGGAATGATCTGCGGCGGCGGGCTCAAGCCAATGCTCGCAGCCGCAACTCCAAGAATGGCACCAGCGAAAATGCCCGTGAGCGTGCCGGACCAGGTCTTGCCTGGCGATATATGCGGCCAGAGTTTTGGTCCGCCAATCAGGCGGCCGCCGAAGTAGGCAAAGACATCGGTCCCCCAGACGATCGCGAAAAGCCAAACAATGGCCCTTCCCCCGTAATCCGGCGATCCGTGCAAAGCGGCGAGGGAAAGGACGAGCGCTCCCGCATAGGCGATCCCGCCCGCGGCCCACATCTGGTACCGCGGGCCCGCGGCAAGAGCAAGCAACAGACCGCAGGCTAGGAGGACCACAACAGCAGCACCCGGCCAACCGGTAAACGCAAAACAAGCGCTGGCCGCCATGCCAAGTCCGGCGCCCAGATAGCGCAGCTGCGGGCGCGCGGCGGGGACGATGCTTTGCCATTCCAAGGCAACCGCCAAGGCGGCGCAGAGCCAAATGAGATCAAAGACAGCGCCCCCTGCCCAAACCGAGAGCACGGCTGCTCCGCCAAGCGCAAGAGCCGAAAGAGCGCGCGGAAAAAGATCCGGAAGGGCCCGCGGCATTGCTGCAGGAGAGGGCGGCGGGCTGCCGCTTTCAAAGAATGGATCGCTTTCCATAGAAGGATTTTCTTATGGCGACCAGCGGCCACTGCGCCCGCTAGCGAAGACCCTCTCCTTGGGAGACTTCGCGGCGATGCCGCCAAACCGGCGCTCGCGGGCTGAAAATTCAGCGAGTGCTGCCGCTAAGGCCTGCCGGTCGAAATCTGGCCAATGCACCGGCAGGAACACGAGCTCTGAATAGGCCGCTTGCCACATCAGGAAATTCGATAGCCTCTGCTCACCGGAAGTGCGTATGATCAGATCCGGATCGGGGATTCCGGCAGTATCGAGATGGCGCGCAACGGCCGCCTCGTTAATGTCTTCGGGCGTAATGCGCCCAGCCGCAACCTCTTTGGCCAAGGCCCTGGCGGCTGCAGCCATTTCCTGCCGGCTGCCGTAGTTGAAGGCGACGATCAAAGTAAGACCTGTATTCTTGCCGGTGCGGTGCTCAGCTTCTTCGAGGAGGGCGCGGATGTCGGGTTTTAGGTTATCGCGCGCGCCGATGACTTTGATTTTGACATTCGCACGGCAGAGATCTTCGAGGTCGTTGTGGATGAATCGCTTGAGGAGCCCCATAAGGTCGGCAACCTCCTGAACCGGCCGGCTCCAGTTTTCCTGCGAGAAGCTATAGACAGTGAGATAGGCTATTCCAAACTCGATTGCCGCGCGAACCGTCTCGCGAAGTGCCTGCACGCCGCGCCGGTGGCCTTCGATACGGGGCAACCCGCGCCGCGCTGCCCAGCGCCCGTTGCCGTCCATGATGATCCCGACATGCAGCGGCACGCCGGGCAAGCGCTGAGGCTCACGGGCCTGCGCTGCTACAGAGGACGGTAATGGCGATCCCGAGCCGTTGCCGGACTGCGGCTCCCGTCCTTGCGTGTCCTCGACTCTGTCCAAAAAGCCTAGCTCCCATTTGGGATTTCAAAGAATGTTTCTTCGTATGCGGACGGGGAGCGCGCCCTCAGCCCTCCCGGAACACGAAGCCCGCGAGAAAATTTCCGGCAGCTTAGACATGCATGATCTCGGCCTCCTTAGCACTCAAGGCGGCGTCGATCTCGCCGATAAATTGGTCTGTGATCTTTTGGATTTCGTGCTCGTGCCGCTTCTCATCGTCCTCGCTGAGCAGTTTATCCTTGAGCATTTTCTTCAATGCATCGAGTCCGTCACGCCGCACGTGCCGGACCGCAATACGCGCTTCCTCGGCATATTTGTGGGCGATCTTCGCCATCTCCTTACGCCGCTGCTCGTTGAGCTCAGGGACGCGGATTCGCAGAACCTGCCCCTCGACGATGGGCGAAAGCCCCAGGTTTGCGTTGCGGATCGCCTTATCAACGGCAGCGACCATCGCCTTGTCCCAGACGTTAATCGAAAGCATCCTCGGCTCAGGGACACTGATCGTTGCCAGCTGGTTGAGCGGCATGTTCTGACCATAGGCCTCGACATGGACCGGCTCGATGAGAGCGGTTGACGCGCGCCCGGTGCGCAGCCCGCGCAGCTCCTGCTTCAGCGCCGCAACGGCCCCCTGCATGCGCCGGCTGAGTTCGGAAAGGTCAAATTCGGCCGTCATTTTACATCCCGGATCGGTTCGTTAAGATCTTCTCCGCCGGAATGTAAGCGCTGCCTTAGTCCAATCCAGGGTCCTCAAGGCAGGCGGAGGCGATTCCGGCTGATTTACGGCGAAACCAAAGTGGCCTTGCCTCTTTGCTCTAGCGCAGCGACGATGGCGCCCGGCTGCTTGATCGAGAAGACGATTATCGGAATTCCGTTCTCGCGTGCAAGCGCGAATGCGGCGGTATCCATGACCGCGAGATTCTTGGCAATCGCCTCGCCGTGGGTCAGGCGCTCGTAACGGATTGCATCCCGATCCCGCTTAGGGTCGGCCGAATAAACCCCGTCGACCTGGGTCGCCTTCATTATGAGGTCGCAGGAAAGCTCCGCGGCGCGCAGAGCTGCTCCCGTGTCGGTCGTAAAGAACGGGTTTCCGGTGCCGCCGCCAAGGACGACGACCCGCCCCTTGGCGAGATGGTGGAGGGCGGCCTGACGCGAGTAGGGCTCGCAGAGCGCGGGCATCGGCACGGCCGACATGGTCCGCGCGGCTTGGCCTTGCCTTTCGATCGCATATTCGAGGGCAAGCGCATTCATAACCGTCGCGAGCATGCCGATCGAATCGGCTCTCGCGCGCTCAATGCCTTTCTCCGCTCCTTCGATCCCGCGGAAAAAATTTCCCCCTCCGACGACGACCGCGACCTCTATACCGCGCCGCGCCACGTCCTTGAGCTCGGCCGCGATGAGGGTAAGGACCTTATAGTCGAGCCCATGGCTTTGGGCGCCCATCAAGGCTTCGCCCGAGAGCTTTAGGACAATCCGCCGCCAGGCCGGTTGCCCGGGCGAAGATCCTGCTATTGAGTCTTCTGCCATTGGCTCGCCGATTTTGCCCCAGCCATCCGCTCGCCTCGAGCGGCCTTGGCTCCGCTGCGGCGGCCGGAGCGAAATGCGCCGTTGCCCAGCCGCTGCGCCCTAAGTCTTTCCCAAGAGCACCCCTGCAGCACATGGGTGAACGCAAATGACCAAAAGTCAAGCCTCAATCGCAACCCTCGCAGCGCGGGTCAGCGGACGGGCTTGGCAGCGCAGCCGAAGTCTGACAAATAAAGCACTTGCCGCCATTTCAAGGAGACCCAATGGCAAGCCAGCAAGTCCTCCGCCACAAGCCAGTTTAGGGATTGAATGCCTAACGGCGAGGATATGCCGGCTGGTCTCCTCCTGTCCGCGCACGGCTGTGGCAGCTTGTTCGGCCGCAGGCCACCGCTCACCAAGAGACGTTGATGACAAAGAAGCTTTTGTTCCTTTTCGATACCGACCCGGTGCCGAGCGTCTTCGACACGGTCGTCGGCTACGATGGCGGCGCCGATCACGTCATCGGTTATGGCGGCGTGACACCGGAAAACGCGGGCGCCCTCGTTGATGGCACGATCTTCACGCGGGGTCCGAAGGAAAAGCAGTATACCGCGATCTTCGTCGGCGGCGGCAGCATGACTGCCGGCGAAACTTTGTTCAATGCGGTGAAGAAGCGGTTTTTTTCCAATTTCCGCGTCTCGGCGATGCTCGACAGCAATGGCTCCAACACGACGGCCGCGGCGGGTGTTGCTTTGGCTGCAAAAGCAAAGCCGCTTGCGGGTAAAAAAGCCGTCGTGCTCGCGGGCACAGGTCCTGTCGGAATGCGCGCCGCGGCAATGCTCAATATAGAAGGGGCGGAGGTCGCCATCACCTCGCGCACGAGGGTGCGCGCGGAGGCGGCGTGCCGGGCCATCAAGGAGCGGTTCGGCTTTACACCAAAGCCCATCGAGGCGCCGGACAGGCAAGCCCGTGCTGCGGCGATCAAAGGCGCACAGATTGTCTTTGCAGCAGGCGCTATCGGCGTCCAGCTGCTCGATGAGACGGATTGGCAAAACGAAGCCTCGATCGAGCTCATCGCCGATTGCAACGCGCAGCCGCCGCTCGGCATCGGCGGAATCGAAGCGGTGGACAAGGCCAAGGAACGCCACGGCAAGATCATCATTGGCGCGCTGGGCCTCGGAGGCCTCAAGCTCAAACTGCACCGTGCCTGTATCGGCCAGCTCTTTGAGAGCTCCGAGCAAGTGTTTGATGCCGAGAACATTTATGCTCAGGCGAAAGTCTTGGCCTAAGCTGGACTCTATGCAAGAGGATGCCGCGTTCTCGCGTCATGCCCCGCCTTGAGCCGGGCATCCATATTCAAGCCTTTGGTTTGGATGGCAGGGTCAAGCCCGGCCATGACGCGGGGCTTTAAGCTGCTAACGAAAGATCGAGCACGCTGGTTCAGGGGCCGCAGCACATGACCAAAGACAGCACCATCGCTGAATTTCTCGACGACCTTGCGAGCGAGCGCCCGGCCCCGGGCGGCGGTGGCGCGGCGGCGGTGTGTGGCGCAATCGGCGCGGCGCTCGTCTCGATGGTCGCCAATCTCACCATCGGGAAGAAGAACTACGAGGCAGTCTCCGAGGATCTGAAGGCGGTCAATGCCAAGGCCGAAGCGCTGCGCGCGGAGCTCACGCACGCAATCGAAGAAGATGTTGCGGCGTTCAATGCGGTCATGGGCGCCTATGGCCTGCCGCGCGCGAGCGAGGATGAGAAGGCCAAGCGCACCGCGGCGATCCAAGCTGCTCTAAAGGAAGCCACTTTAGCGCCCCTTCGCGCGGTGAAGGCCTGTTTTGAGGTGATCCGGCTGTCGGAAGAAGCCGCCGACAAAGGCAACCTCAACGTGATCAGCGATGCCGGGGTTGCGGTTCTTGCCGCGAATGCCGGTTTGCGCAGCGCCGCGCTCAACGTCTTCATCAACGCCAAGGCCATCAAGGACCGGGAATTCGCCGGACAGCAGCTTTCCGAGGTCAATGCGCTGCTTGCGCAAGCGGCGCAGATGACCGAGTCAGTGTATCAAACCGTCAGAGGTAAAATCGGCTCGTAGGCCACCGCGGCCTGCTGCATCTTAATCGTGCCATCCCTGCCTCCCGGGCAGCCTCGACCGGCTGAGTGGGAAATTTTGCCGCCTCAGCGCGATCGCGAGCTTTATCCGCCTTCAAGTGGCGCGGGCGCTTAGCCCGCCAATCGCCATCCGGCTGAGATCGGCCGCAAGCTGCTCGGCAAAGCCCTCGCCGGTGTGGAGATTGAGCGGAGGCTGCGAGAGCGTGCCGTAATGGCGAATGAAAGGAGCGGCCTGCTGGGTGAGCCAGATCACCGCCAAAGTGATTTCCGCGTGTCCGGCGGATTCGGGCAGAAAACGGCGGACGATTTTTTCGGCTTGCCGCAGGATCGGCAGCTCTTCACTTGCCATGAACTCGCGGTAGACAGGGGTCGGCGCCAGAGTCTCCCAGGCGAAAATGCGCAGAAAACGCCCAACTTCGCTATGCTTTACGAGCGGCGTGACTTGCTGGCGGATGAAAAGGCGCACCGCCTCCTCGCGGGGAACGCGATCAATCGTCTCCTCATCGAGAAGCGAGGCATCGCTGAGGGCTGCGATCGCTAACCGGAGGACCTCGCGATAGAGCGCCTCCTTGCTGCCAAAGTGATAATTGATCGCCGCCTGATTGACGCCCGCGCGCCCGGTGATCTCGCGCACCGAGGCGCGCCCAAAGCCGCTTTCGGCGAAAACATCGGCGGCGCGATCGAGAATCGCTTGGCGAGTCAGCTCGGTTATCTTGGCCATTAGAGTCTATTGGAATCTTTTCGAGAGAGTGGCGGGCGCACCGCCGGTTGCGGCGGCGAGTACGCCGATGCGTGGCCCGCGCGCGGGGGTAATCGTTTCGGGCACGGTCAGGAAATCCCCGCCGTATTCACTGAGGCGGCAGTTTCCGTTCGGCCGCCCCCTCCGCGCTGGCCAGTCGCGCGGCGGGCGCGGACGCGAACATCGGCGTGGATTGCCCGGTGTTTGCAGCAGCGTTGGCCGCCGGGCCTCCGCTGCGTGCCGCAGAGCTGGGGCGCGCAGGCGGAAGCGGAATGGCCGCGCCTGGGCGCGCCTCCA
>Ga0209810_1000424_pt1 | contig 95210 bp, 71 predicted proteins | sample Coa_R1_7_FD_187159 | JGI IMG/M metagenome (GOLD analysis project Ga0209810, IMG submission 187159) | Surface soil microbial communities from Centralia Pennsylvania, which are recovering from an underground coalmine fire - Coalmine... | ecosystem: Environmental > Terrestrial > Soil > Unclassified... | reverse complement strand
CGTCAATGCCCACCACGTGAAGCATGTTCCCGGCCGCAAGAGCGACGTCTCTGATTGCCAGTGGTTGCAGTATCTTCACTCCGTCGGGCTTCTACACGCCTCATTCCGCCCGCCCCAGCACGTCTGTGAGGTGCGCGCCATGATGCACCTTAACATCACCAGTATGTACTTTTAGCTTGACAGACTCGACAACTGGTTGTTATATGTCGATCAGCTGATACAATCTCTGTATCAGCTGGATGCTTTTGTTTCTAAGTAGGAATCGACACTTCAGGAGAATTGTACGTGAAGACATTAGCAATTCCGCAGATCAAACGCGGAACACTTACTGAACAAGCCATGGAGTATCTTCTCGGGTTGCTCCATCAGGGGAAGTTGAAGCCGGGTGACCGCCTGCCATCACAGCGAGAACTCGCATCGCTGATGGGATTGAGTACGACGGTGGTAAGGGAAGCGCTGCGTGGGCTGGCGAGCATGAAGGTGATCCATGTGGTGCATGGCCGTGGCGCATATGTCAGTGAAGTTTCTCCCAAGGATCTCATTAGACCGGAGGCGCTCCTTTTGGTCCTGGAACGAGAAGCACTGCTCGAGGCGATCGAAGTGCGCGGGATCCTTGAGGTTGAAGCCATAGCGCTTGCTGCGGAACGGCATACTGATGCCGATTTGCGAGAAATTGAGCGCGTTCTTTCGCGAATCAAGAGAGCACTGGATTCGGGCAAGGATCCGTTGATGCAGAGCCCATCGTTCCATCTGGCCTTGGCGGCAGCGGCTCACAATTCAATTCTGGCCGAACTCATCAAACCGTTCATTGGGCTGATGGCCAAGGGAGCAGGCGTGATTTCGAAGTCGAAGTGCGCGGGCGAGGCGATGCGACGGGAATGGGCATCACATGCGGAGTTATATGAAGCCGTTCGCTCGCGCGATCCGGAGAAAGCACGATGTTGTATGCGGAGCCACCTGGAAGAGGCAAAGTTTTTGATTCTTAATGGATTTAACGAGCTTAGAAAGCAATCGGATCGTGGGAAAGGTGATGAAGTTTTCTTGTCGAAGGGAGGTTTAAAACCAAGCGCAGATCTTTTCTGCCCTACCTCGTGATCACTTTGGCGGTAGCTTTTATTGCTCCCTCGTACTTAAGGGCCCAGGCCGTGGGCCAAATCCTTGGAACCATAAAGGATCCTACCGGGGCTGTCGTTCCGAATGCCAAGATTACAGTGCTTCAAGAAGGCACAGGGGGTGACACGATCTACTATTTCCACCTCGTCGGGCACTTACTCTCTTCCGAATCTTCCGGTAGGAACCTATAACGTTAGCGTCGGGGCGAGAGGATTTAAGAAGGCGAGTTTAACGAAGGTCACCGTGGATGTGAGCCAGCAGCGGGAGGTGGACTTCACCCTAGTTCTTGCTGGAACCAGGCAGCAGGTAACCGCATGGCCGGGATTGTTGATGACCCGTCGATTGCGGGAGGCAGTGTTTACCGCAAGCTCGTCTTGAACCCGAAGCCTCTTTACCGGCCGGACTACAAGGGGGTCGCCCCGCGGTCTGGCCTCGCTTTTAGGATTACGCCTAAGACGGTTTTTCGAGGCGGTTTTGGAATATTCACAAATCTTCCACTGCTTCAAACTGCCGATCAGAACTCATTCGGCTTCCCGTTTGCCTCGACGGGCATCACTAACAATCCGCCAATGTCTTTGACTCCTTTGTCAGTTGCCGGGATACCCACCCTGACCGACTTACAAGGGAATCCACTGCCGCCAGGCGGCAGTACCAGAAACCTTCAACCCAACACTCCTGTTAACCTTCAGCCCGTTGCGGCCTTTTTCGGTGGCCCACTGCTGACCAATCTGCTCTGCACAAATTTGCACAATGGTTACATGATGTCTGGGAACGTGATGCTGGAGCGACAGTTGCCGGGTGACATCTCTTTCCAGATGGGCTACGTGACCAACAACGCGGTGGGATTATATGCCTCAGAGTACCCCAATGCCTATGTTGGGGCTCTACCTCAGTACACTCCCTACTCGCTTGCCGATCCTGGACTGGGTGAGTTTCAATTGACCGACAACCACGGCCACTCGACTTACAACTCGCTGCAAGTTGAGGCGCGCAAGGTTTCTCCCGCACATGGGATCACTTTCCAGGTCTCCTACACCTATTCCAAATCCATTGATAACGCATCGACAGTTTTCAACGGGCCGGTCGCCATCTCCGGCATGCTCCAAAACAATCCCTTCTGCTGGCGATGCGAAAAGGCGGTTTCCGGCTTCGACTTTACCCAGCGTTTTGTGACGAATTTCATCTATAACCTTCCCCTCGACAACTGGCGAGCTCTCTCCGCTGTGCCTCACCGACTGACGCATGGCTGGCAAATTGCAAGCATCATCCAGTGGCAGTCTGGCTTTCCCTTCACGGTGACTTCGCCCTTCGGGACCAAAGAATACGGGACCGACGAATATGTTGGCTTTCAAGCCACGAGGCCCGATTTGGTTCAGCAGCCGACGCCGAACACGGGCGGAGCGCCGGAAGAGCAATTCTTCTCCACTGCTGTTGTCAACGATGGAAGAAGCCTCGGACAACAGTATTTCGCCACCCCGGGCGCCTTGACCACGGGGGTGCAGGACCATCCGGGCAATCTGGGCAGAAACACGTTCTGCACCAGCCCCTTTTCGAACTTTGATCTTTCCCTGATCAAGGACACGGCGCTGACCGAAGGGAAAACGCTTCAATTCCGGGCGGAACTTTTCAACCTGTTCAACCAGCACGCTTTCGCGCCCCCACCCGCAGTATTGGGGTCGCCGGGGTTTGGGATTGCTAACAACACGGTGCTTCCCGAAAGGGAGATCCAGCTCGCCCTGAGATTGATTTTCTGAACTTGGCCCGCTCGAACGCGATGTCGGCGGTACGGCGTAGGAGTGAACAGTCGAGATTTTTCAAACGGAGGAATGTTCCCATCCTGCGTAACGTCTTGAAAATAACGTGTGCAACCGAAGGATGGGAGAGGAGCTGTCATGAAGATAACTGATTTTCGCACCACAGTTGTGTCAATCCCCTTCACTGAACCCGAAACCTGGGCTTTCGGACGGAGATACGGGATTTCGAGTGTCATTATCGAACTTGAGACCGATACGGGGCTGAGCGGCCTTGGAGAAGCCGTGGGGTTCCCCTCGGTCCGCGTCGTTAATGAAATCCTGCAGGCTATGCGCCCCGTCGTTCTAGGCCGCGATCCTCTGGATAACGGCGTGATTGTCCACGAACTCACCCAAATGTACGGCTGGCACCACTTTCGGCATTCGGGCAATTGCGCCTTGGGCGGCATTGATATTGCACTTTGGGACCTAGTCGGAAAACTGACCGGTCAGCCGCTTTATAAGCTCTTCGGCGGTGCTTTCCGCAAGCAGATCAAATATTACTGGTACGTCCCAAACAAGGAACCTCAGCTGATGGCAGAAACAGCAAGAAAAGGAATTGAGCAGGGTTTCGATACCGTATACGTGAAACTGGGCAACGGCTTCGATCGTGATCTAGAGGTAACTCGAGTGGTGCGAGAAGCGATAGGACCCGGTCCCAAGCTCCGCGTAGACGCGAACGAAGCATGGGCCGATGGAAGCGCATTTTCACTTATGAGAAAGATGTCCCAATACGATATCGAGTTCTTTGAGCAGCCCCTTCTCTATTTCGACCACGATGGTGCGGCAAACCTCCGGAAGACGCTGGGCCTTGCAGTGGGAGCCAACCAGAGCGCCTGGGACGAGTCTGACATTCTCGAAATAATCAAGAAAGGTGCGGCCGATGTGATCTTAACCGACCAACACCAACTGGGCAGCCTGGCGCGCTTTCATCGGGTAGGGTGGTTGCTGGCGGCGGCGGGAATTCCGACGATCAAGCACAGCTTCGGTGATCTCGGAATCTCGACAGCGGCTGCCAAGCACGTTATGGCAAGTTGCCCAAGCTTCACGAGAGCGAACCAGACCCATTTCGGCGTGCTGACGGACGACATTGTCGAAGGGGGACTGGAGAACTTTGTCAATGGGTGCTTGACCGTACCCGAGGGCCCGGGATTGGGAGTGCAACTGGATCGGAACCGGCTGAAGAAATATGCGAAGCATTTCCAAGAGTATGGCGAATTTCCGGGCTATGGTTCGGGCGAAGATCTGGTTGTAAAACACTCTAAAAGCCCCGTCACCACAGAGTGAGTGGGGCCTGATGATCCATTGCCATCCTGCAGAATGAAGACGGGACGGGACAAAGAACAGCTCCCATGAGAAGGGGCGCGCTCGTTGGCCTCGGGACAGCGTAGCGGCAGATGCGCACCAATAGGACCAAGTTCATTCGAGCCATGATGTTCGTCTTTCCGAGCTTCCGGGCAAGCTGGGCTCAAGTCGGCCAACTGATGTCCATCACCCCAACGGCTGGGGTGTCACAGCTAGCGCTGAGCAGTCTGTCTTTACTGTTGTGCACGACAACAAGCTGAGCACAGTCCTTGAGGATGTTCGACTGGATTTGAAAAGTGAAGGGGCGCTGCACCCGTTAAAAAAATTGGACCGTTGAGAAAAAGGGTGAACGTGAACTGACGATTCAAACAGAGGAGCCGCAACCTGCCTAGCGCGTCGAGTTGGGTCAAAGCCCTCTAAGGATCTCCTCGACTGTGGACGCGCTGGTGGGATGCGCCGGACTCGACGCCTACACCGCCGCCAAGGGTGGTGTTGTTTCTCTCGCCTGTTCGTTCGCGGCTGGCATGGCGAAAGAAGGGGTTTGCTCAACTCCATGTGTCCCGGCTTTGTGCCCCCCGAACCTCAACTCCAATGGCTCGCCAAGCCCGGCGCTCAGGAGTTAATGAGATCGCTGCATCTATTGCCGATTGCCACGCCAGAACAGATCGCGCCGTTTGTGGTCTATCTCGCTAGCGCCGAGTCAAAAGTCGTTAGCGGTGGGATCTTCCCGATAGACAGTGGTTACATGGTTTTCAAGTCCACCGCTGACTTGATAGGCCTGGTGAGCAGCGAGGTTCCCTAGTGCGGTTCGCTTGGATTCTTTAATAAAGCATTCTAAGTGAAGTTGTCATTTCACGTGGAGGAAGGCGTCATGAGACTTAAGGACCGAGTAGCCATTATTACCGGCTCGGCTGCGGGAATAGGCCGCGCCGGCGCCCTCGAATTTGCGAAAGAAGGGGCCAGAGTGGTGGTCGTTGACATCAATGAGCAAGGGGGCCAGGAAACCGAAAGGCTTGTTCGAGAGGCGGGAGGCGAGGCTTTTTTTGCTCGCACCGATGTGTCCAAGGCGGACCAAGTGGCGGCCATGGTGAACTCCGCCATCGACCGCTACCATCGAATCGACATTCTTTGGAACAATGCCGCCGCCACAAAGTTGTGCAATGAACAGGACCGTCCCGTGCACCTCCTTCCGGAAGCGGTGTGGGACCAGATGATCGCTGTAACGCTAAAGGGTCAGTATCTTTGTTGCAAGCACGTGCTGCCTCATATGATGGAGGCGCGCAAAGGAGTCGTCATCAACACTTCTTCGGTCGATGCCTTGATCGGCCAAGGCGGGTACGATTCCTACGCGGCCGCCAAGGGAGGAATTGTTTCGATGACCCGGTCGATGGCGGTGTATTACGCTAAATTCGGCATAAGAATCAATACCATCTGTCCTGGATTCGTCCATACAGAACTTCAGGATCCTTGGCTGAACAACCCCAAGAGCCGACGTGCTATCGAGGATCTGCACTTGACAAGGATTGGACTACCTGAAGACATCGCGAAGTTCGCTTTGTATCTTGCGTCCGACGACGCGGAGTATGTCACGGGGGGTATATACCCCATCGATGGAGGCTTCATGGCTTTTAAGACTCACGTCACTGATTATTCAGCCGAAGGGTCGGGGTAGTTCCCGCCCTGCGGATTTCTGGCCCGATTGGGTACATTGCTCGCTTACTGCTATCAATGTTTTTAGAAGATGGAGCTATTCGATGTCTTTGCAGGCGACTTTGCGAGCGAAGTGGTTCTGGTATTCAATTGCATGCGTGCTCTTCTGGGGAGCGTGGACAATCCTGGAGAAAATGGCTTCCACAGAAATTCCGCAAGAGACGGTCCAGTTTCTTTTTACTTTCGGAGCTTTGCCTGTTGCGGTGGTGCTCCTGGTCGGCCGGAAATTCAAGCTTGAGAAAAGCCCTAAGGGAATTCTTTACGGGCTCGGCAACGGGGTCCTGGCTGGAGTGGGAAACGCCGCGCTCGCTGCTGCCTACCGGGCCGGAGGAAACACTTCGGTAATAACCGCCGCGACAGCCATGTACCCGATGATCACCGTATTGCTGGCAGTGACGATATTGCGGGAGCGCCTGACCAGGCTTCACAAAATAGGTCTTGTTTTTGCGGCCATCGCGTTCATTATTTTTTCACTATAGAGATATGCTTCATCTATCCATACCGCTGTGGTGCTGGCCAGCCACCCTCGTGCTGCTGGCCTGGGGAACGGTAGGGTTGCTACAGAAACTATCGACGAATTACCTCTCGGCAGAATCCGCTCTGATCTGGCTGGTGGCGGGATACGTGCTTCTCCTTCCATGGCTTTATTCGAGCCGGTCGATCTTTACGTACTCGACTCGCAGCCTTGTTTTCACGCTCGTAAGCGCCTTGCTCAACACGCTGGGAGCACTGGCTTTGTTGGCGGCCATGAAAAACGGTGGTAAGGCGTCGATTGTCGTTCCGCTTACCGCGCTCTACCCGCTGGTGGTTGTGGTGGCAGCCCCGGTCGTCTTGCGCGAATCCATCAGCCTCTTGCAAGGTCTGGGGGTGGTGTGTGCGCTGGTTTCGGTCGTACTGCTTTCGACATGAATGGTGCCCTGATGAAGCAAGGCGGGATGACCAGGATGGAATCTGAGCGGATTTATAAGCTCGTGGGTGGGGTGTTGATTCTTGCGCTGCTCTCGGTTGAAGGGGCATGCACAGCCAAACGTCAAATCTCATTAAGCAACGTGCAACTGTCGGTGTCGGTGAGATCCGAGGACGGCGCTTACGAGATAAGCACAAGAAGCCTCTCCAAGCCAGTGCTCATTTCGCGGGTTGCAGTTGAAGTCAACCGTCGATGGATCTCCTCAACCGCGTATCCGAGTCATCATGAAGCTGAAGCCGCTTTCCAGGACATCCTGGGTGCCGGACATAAGTCCCATGCTGAACCCAGTGGGGATCCTTGACGAGGGAAGAATCTCTTTGCACACTGCCCACTCCTTCCAGATAATTAAGGAAGGCGCAACGGGCATTGCGGCAGGCTACTACATGAACCGCAACTTTTTCGTCAGCGATCCCGACGCCTTTGAAATTTCCAAACAAGTCCCACGACACCCGATCCCGCTATATCCGAAAACACCTCCGCTCTCTCTGAATGAGGCTCAGATCTCAATCGTTCTGGCGGCCTATCGGGCGGCATGTTTAAGATTGGAGATAACCTGGTCTTGCTTAGCAAGGAAGCAGCGCGTCTTGCATCACTCAAGAATGCCACCCTCCTGCAAATGGTGCGTCTTGGCAGGGCGGCCACGCCCATCGACCTGATGAGCTACCGGCCGCAGGACGAACAATCGAGTGTGTTCTTGCTTCACGAGAACACGCGCCAGACCATGCTGGCCGTCTTCAATTGGACCGAGCAGCGCCGCTCGCATGAGTTCACTCTGGCGGACTTGGGTTTGACGGCGGGAGGCTCCTACCAAGCCTTCGACGCCTTGAACCACGAAAGCCCGATGCCTCTAACGGCAGGCGTTCTGCAACTTCAGGAGCAGCCTCCGCATTCGGTGCGGCTGATCAAGATTATCGAGACGTCCGTGCCGTCGACTCGTTCCGCGCGAGGCTTTTTTTGAAGCCCGGTTGTCGGCGAGGCGGGAGTCACCGACAAATTCAATGTAGGGAAAGGGGTGAAGCCATGACGGAATTTTATGGAGTCATAATCTTTGTTCTCCGGGGTCGTATGTCAGGCTGGGCTCAAGTCGGCCAACCGGCGTCAATCACCAGCAACGAGCGGGCTGTCACAGCTAGTGCTGAGCAGTCTGTCTTTACTGTTGGGACACCATCGGCCCGAAGCGGTTCATAGAAGGATGCCCGGCCGGGAAGCCGCTCAACGGTATCAGATATTTTAACTCTTACTTCAATGGGTTCGACATGTATGCTAGCTGGCAGGGAAACCACGCCCTGTGGAGTTCCATAGATGATAACGCCTCCCTGAATCACATTGTTATCTACACGATGCCAGGAGAAGGAATCGAAGTGGGGCCGCCCATGAGCGATGAAGAGGCCATGCAGAAAAGGGTTCCACAGGTCGTCGATACCGTCCGCACGCGCGAAGAGCCCCTCAAGGGGTTCGGTACCACACTGCCGGAGGACCGTACCTTGGCTACATACCTTGCATTGACTGGCGTTGTCTATTCTGTGTCCAGCTTTATGCCCGAGTTACCGCCAAGCCGGGTCAAGCTCCTCGAAATGACGATGCCTACACTCCCCATCCTTCCAACCGACTTGTTCAGCCGCGGCAGTGACATGAGATGGGACCTCTTAAAGCGCACAACGCCCGACGATTACATTCAGAACTATCCGAGAATCCTGGGCCTGAAGATAAACAGTAAGTCGGGAGTCTATGACGTGGTGGGCATGACCAACTGGCGGAGCGAGGCCTCCGCCCGGGAGCTTTCATTCGCGAAACAGTTAGGGCTTGACCCAGCGTCCTCGTATGTTGCGGTCGATTTCTGGAACCAGAAGCTCTACGCCGTTTTCAAGGGTCGGATGAAAGTGGAGATCGCGCCGCATGACACTCGCGTATTCCTGATCCATCGCGTGTTGAACAGGCCCCAGTTGATTAGAACTTCCAGGCACACTCTGGGTCTATGATCACCAGGGCGAGACCGTTTCTCACCTTAGTGCAAGAACGGTCGGTAATGAGGATGCACCGGTGCGCCACGCACCAAACAGCAAGTAACTGAACGTAAGCTTCCCGGGGCAGGCGGAACCGGTGGACTGGAAGATCACGTTCGTCCGGAACTCTGTCAATTGAGCGTCGTTTAGATAGTTATGCCAACTCCAAAACCGATCGCCAATTATGAAGACCTTTGTGGTGAGGCCCCCTTGTGGGATGTCGAACGAAATTGCCTGTACTGGGCTGATAGCCTCGGGCTTAAGTTTTACCGTTATGACTGGGCATCGATGAAATCCGAGGTTGTTAAGGACGGCCTGGAAATTAATGGTTGTGCACTGAGCGTGAAAGGCGGATTTGTAATCACCAACAACTCCGGCATTTGGTTTTGGGATGGTGCTCACCGCCTTCGGTTAGTTGCGGACCTTGTGGATGGAGCAGAATGCAGGATGAATGATTGCATAGCGGATCCCAAGGGCCGAGTTCTGGCAGGTTCGTGGTTTTACGATCCCGGCAAGGATTATCCGCTTGGTAAGTTAATCTGTGTGGATACCGATAATTCGACACGAATACTCGATGAAGGATTTCACCTGTCCAACGGTCTTGGGTTTTCCCCAGACAGCAAAACGCTTTACTTCGCCGATTCAGCGGTTCGGATCATTTTCGCGTACGATTATGACATCGCTCAGGGCACCCTTAAGAATCGTCGTGTCTTTGCCAGAATCTCTGACGACGAGGGAATCCCTGATGGGTTGACGGTAGACGCTGAAGGTTACGTTTGGTCAGCCCAGTGGTATGGAAGTTGCGTAGTTCGCTACGATCCGGATGGGAAGATCGAGCGACGGCTTCATGTTCCTGCAAAGCAAACCTCCTCTCTTGCCTTTGGTGGTCCTGACCTAACAGATATCTTTATCACATCAGCGGCCCAGTCGGAGCCTATGCCAGTCATGCCAATTGGGTACGATTCGGGATCGGGGTACTTCGGCGGGGCTCTTTTCCACGTCAACCTGGGCATTGTTGGCAAACCTGAATTCAAAGCTAACATCCTACTTTCGCCGTGAACATGTTCCTGATAGTGGTCAAATGTGAATCTTGGAACTGCAAACAAAGACCATCACTGTCTCATAGGGGCAGCAGCGTCGAAAGAAGTCTATCGCAAGCCATTGAGCAGATGTGTCAGGCCCGATCTGTAAAGAAGATTAGAAAAGAAATTGAGTACGCTTCAAGCGGCAGGCAGGTTCGTCCGTGAGTCTGCAAGGAAGTTATCGTGTGGTGTGATCTCGACCTTAATACCGACAAGGGAGGATATGATGACTAAATTCCTGATAGCAGCAATATGGCTATTTCTAAGCATGAGTTCGGTCTGGGGCCAAACGGGGCATCCAATTTCCATAACAAATGATGGTTGGACCGTCACCGTCGACGCAGAACACGCCACGCTAAGTGTCAGCCGGAAGTATCTGGGGGCGATTTTGAAAGATGTTCAGCTGAATCTTCGTAGTGGGCAGCGACTGCGACCACTGAGGGGTTGGTCGATAGAAAAGGAAGGGGAGCGGGAAGTTACCATTCTCACGTCGGGGCCCCGGACCGCTTGGGTCCTGGAATTATGCCCCCAAGCCCTTGGGATCTCGACAACCTCCGCAGAGGGGGTGTTGACAGCGGAAGCGCCAGCATCGGCCGAGCGGATTGTAGCTCGGTTGCTCGACCCGCAGGGAACGCCTGTAAAATGGATGATGACGACGGAAGCCAAGAACGCCTTCGGGGCGACTCAGCCAAGCGAGCCTTCCTTTCTTCCCAGGAACAATCCGGACGTGATGTACTTCGCGCTGGGCCAGGTTTCGAGTTCAAATCTTCACGCCCTGTTTGATCGCCCCACGGACACGGCGATCCAGTTCTCAGAGCTAACACGGATGCAGCGCAACTATCAGAATCAGAACCTGCTCGATCTCACGATCCCCGTGCCGGGACATACCCGGGTGCGCATCCTCCCGGACTATTTCACTAAAACTTTGGGCCTTCCCGATTATGTTCCGTTTGATGACCGGTATTTCCGTCGGGCAGCTATGGTGTGGGACAGCTGGAGCAGTTATTACGATCAGGTGACGGAACAGGATATTGTCCGCAATACAGACTGGATCGCCGCGCACCTGAAAGCTTACGGATTCCAATACGTTCAGCTTGATGATGGTTACGACCGTGGAAAGAACGGCGAGCATTACTGGATTGAGAAGTGGGATCGTAAGAAGTTCCCTCACGGGCCGGAGTGGCTGGCGAACTACATCAAGTCCAAGGGATTGGAGCCGGGCCTTTGGCTTGTCCCCCAAGCTTATGCAGGGGCTGTGAAACAACATCCCGATTGGTACCTGTACTACTACAACGGAACCCCGGTGCTAGACTACAACACTCCCGTCCTGGATCCCACCAATCCCGAGGTTCTCGACTTTCTCAAGAAAGAATTCACAATCTTGGACGGTTGGGGGTTCGACTACTATAAGTTCGATGGCCAACATGACTTCCTAAAGGACGTCCCGGGCATCGACTACGATCGGCTCGCCGAGAAGTCGGCGAAACCACACGTGGATTATCGGAACTACCTGAGGGTGATCCGGGATACGGTTGGTCCGCGTCGGTTCATTGAAGGTGACGCGGCAGGGTCGCCTCTCAATGGAATTGGGTATTTCAACTCCTATTTTACTGGTGATGATCCTTACAACAGCTGGCTGGGAATGTATAGGGTCTTCAGCTCTCTCAATGCCAATGCTTTCTTGAACCACATCGTCGTCTACATCATGCCCGGCGAAATGGACGTGGGGCCACCAATGAGTGTTGCGGAGGCCATGAAGAGGAGGGTTTCCCCGGTAGTTGAGACAGCGCGCAGTCGAGAGAATCACTTGGCGGGGTTTGGCACCACATTGGGGGAGGCTCGTACGGTGGTCAGTCACGTTGCTTTGAGTGGTACGGTTTATTCGCTGGGCAGCCTGGCGGCGGAGCTGCCGGAAGAACGTACTAAACTCCTGCAGAGGACCTTGCCCACGATGCCCATCCTTCCCATTGACCTGTTCAGCCGTGGGACAGACATGCGCATGTGGGACATCTTTAAGCACACGAACCCGGACGACTATATCCACAACTATCCCGAAATTCTGGATTTGAAAGTGAACGCGCCGTCCGGCATTTACGACGTAGTGGGCATGACCAACTGGCGGAGCTGGACCATGACGCGCGCGCTCGACTTCGCGGACAAGCTGGGATTAAGTCCGGAGGCCTCCTACGTCGTGTTCGACTTCTGGAGGCAAAAGCTCTTGGGGGTGTTCAGGGGGCGGATGGACGTCACGATTGATCCCTTCGACACGCGGGTGTTGCTGATTCATCCCATGTTACATAGGCCCGAATTGATTGGGACTTCGCGCCACATCACTGGAGCTTACTCAATTCTCACTCTGAACTGGGACTCATCGCAAAACACACTTTCCGGGTCCTCCCGGACCGTGCCGGGTGAAGACTACACACTCTGGATTTATGTCCCTGAGGGAGCGGAGCCCTTTCAGATAATGGCACGAACCACGGGCCGTCGTGAAATTCCAGTCCAGCATGAACTGCATGGAGAATCTCTAAGCGTTAGTTTTCTAGGACAGCAAAAACCTGTGGACTGGGAAATCAAATTTCATATCCATGACACCAGATGAAAATACTTCTGTCAGGCAGGTTCGTCAAAATTCTGAGTAGCTGAAAAACGGATGACATACGGGTCAAAAAGTTCGGAGGGCCATGTTGATGTCCTTACGGTTTCAGACATGTCTGTCGATTTGGTGTTGGGGGACAATGTACGGTGGCAGTTTCAGTAGGTGGAGCAACTCATCGAAAAGTACGAGTTGGAACGGAGCGGGTCCGCCAATATCTTTGCGAGGCAATTCACCAAGTTGGGAGGCCTGGCAGGGATCATCGCTTGCGTTGGAGAGGATCTTTTCGAGAATTTCGCTCTTGAGAGATTGCGAATTCTCGGCGTAGACATATTGCTTGTGAAGCGGCACCCTAATCTCAAAACCGGTTTAGGAGTGGCTCTGTCAGAACCGAATGACCGGACAATTGTGCTGGTTCAGCCGGAAATAGAGTGCGGGCATTTTTTGTAGCGACGAAGTCCCGTCCCGATTTTGTCGGGACGGGAGTTTTCAAGGCATCGGGGTCTATCGTTCGATGAGATCCAAAGGGAAAAATAGAGAATGGGAGCATTGATCCCTCTGGTTCGAAATTGCACGCTCCCGACCTCATCGACACGATGAGCCCACCGGATTACCCTCGGCCCGGGGCTCTCCATCCCGCCTGGGCGCTCCGCAAGCGATCCCCTGCGATTCGAGCGGAAGGTTCGGCAAAGATTCCTGGCGACGAAGCTGGGGTGCGATCCGATTATCATGCGGGCACGACTTGGGGAGTTCGGGGAGACACGCCGGTGGTCCCCGCAACGGAACAGCGTTTTGGGCTCAATCTGATTTCGGCCGTGAGCGCCCGTGGGGGCCTGCGCTTTACGGTGGTAAAGGACAAGCTCAATGCGGCGCGTTACGTCCAATTCTTGAAGCGCTTGGTGCACAACGCCTCCCAGCCCATTTTCCTGATTGTGGATGGCCATCCGGTTCACAAATCGCGGGCGGTTCGAGCTTACGTCGCTTCCACCCACGGCAACCTGAAGCTCTTCTATCTGCCGCCCTACTCGCCGGAACTGAACCCGGACGAGCAGGTCTGGAACCACGTCAAGCCGCATGGCGTCGGGCGCGCCCTCCTGGAAGGCGCCGAACACCTGAAAAAGCGTGTAGCGAGTTACCTGCGCCGCTTGCAGCAGTCGCTCGAGTTGATTCGCCGCTTCTTTCTTATGCCGAAGACGCAGTATGCAGCAATGTAGGTCGTTCATGTCTACACACTTCTGGCCTGATTAGTAAGGCGGCGGCGTGCATGCTTATGCTTTTTTCTCCAGAATGATTACCCACTGCTCAAAAGTGGGAGTGATTGGAGCTTGCCACGCGCGTTGCGCATCGGCACGAACTTCTCCGATGGGCGTTCGAGTTCCTGTCCGGGGGTCAAAGAAAGAGGCTTGATAGCTGACATCGGGTTCAAGATAGGTGATTTTAGGCGAGGCCCACATCGGAGGCACGAAAACAATCCGCAACTCTCCCGGGATTCCGGCACAGTAGGGGAGTTGATAATTCTCCGTCGTCCAATGGGGCTCGACCCATTCCGGGTGCGGCTCCAACCGCCACCATTCGTAGTTTGAGAGCAGTTTCTTGGCGAGGCCCACCTGATGCGAACCGGGTAGTTCTGCCGCCACATTCCAGGGAGGACCTCCCCAGGATCGGCCATGCGGAGACGGCCCAAAGGGGCGCTCTGTGGTGTTCACCTGCCAGATCCCATCAGCACCATAGGTATGCCCCGCGGCCCCGCTCAGCATGCAAGCCCAATAGACAAAGCGTGAAACTTCCTGCCGATTCTCATCGAGAATCCCTTCATAGCATACTTCCCCGGCCAGGACCGGCATGCGCGGCGCCCTCTGGAGTTCGCCTGTAACCTTATTGATGGTGTTGGGATAACTCGTGCGGTCGCCATGGCCGGTCTGGAGCATATCGAAGTCGAGCACAGATGGGTCTTCTACCGTGTCGCGTGCCGTGGATGAGGGGTGGATCGTAATTGGATGACGGTAAGGATCGATGCTGCGCACGTAGCGAGCGAGCTCTGTCCAACCTCTTTTCTGATCTGCAGCGTCTTCTTCTTTGTTCTTCGAGAGGTAATAGGGCATTGTTCCTTCGCCGGCCAGACACCAAAAAACCGGATAAGCTCCCCAGCGGGCCACGATGTTTCGCCAGTGCTGTTTGATTTTTCGCAAGCCCATAAAAATCATAAAATATCCCCAACAACCCACAATGCACGGCGCAAGGCCTCGATCGACCAGTTCGCGAATTCGCAAATCTGCCATATCAAAATAATGAGGGTTGATACGGGCATAGTTTTCTTCCCAGGGAAAGCCGGCTTCATTGGCTCCGCGCGGGTCGAAAGGAGGCATATCGGGGTAGAGTCCAGCGACGATTTGAACGACCGTGAAACCCTTTGAAGCGCGATCAGCGGCCAGCTTCTGAAAATCTTCCGGCCATCGCAAACGATGGCAGAGTCCCATCCACCAGGTGTCGCCAAGCCAGAGAAAGTGGGTTCCGTCTGTGTGCTCGAAATGGCGTTGATCAGACGCGACGCGCAGCGGACCGTGCTTAAGAAGAGGATTGTCACCCCTGTAAGGGGAGACTTCCAAGATGCCGCGCTGCCCGTGGAGATCAGAATTTGACGAGTCGCTGGATACGGTGCGGTAGGTGTAGCGTCCTGCAACACCAGGGCTATATCGGATTCGCCAGGTCTGACCGCCTGCCCAAAAAGCTGGCATGCGGTGTTCGTGCCCTTGAGGATCAGTGAAGATAACGTCAAGCTCCAGGTCGTTGAAAGGATCAGCATACGCCTTGCCTGAGGAATACGACCACTCCGAGACGCAATGCTGGATCCCATATTGAGTGCCTGCGGCATCCCCACCACTGAAACTTGTTTGCAGAAAGCCAGCACCTAATCCTTTTCCCACCCCTGTCTCTTGAAGCGAGGCGAAACCAGCCGTGCCAAGACCCGCTTTTCCCAGAAATGATCGGCGATTCATAGAGTTTGTCACTCCCTTTTGATTTGGAAAATTGTGAACTCACGGGCTACCGCATGCGAGTTGCCCGGATGACGACGTCATCGGTAAACGGCGCCAACTCAAATGTCACCACATGCCCTCCTTCGGCGGGAAGACAAGGAGAATAGGTTCCACCGCTGGGTGAATAGAGACCCACGCGATAGTGGCCTTCTGGAAGCCGGAAGGAGATGTTCCCGCTAATCGGCTGCCCTGCAGTCGGATCGGTCAATTCGCGCGCATCGGCCAGATAGGCGATGTAATCTTCATCGGGTTTCGCCAATGCCGCGGCGACTAGATGCGCGGGCTGGCCAGCGATCCAGTCCGGTGCGGGCAGGGCATGAATGAAATCGAAAGAATGGATGAACTCTGAAAGGTTGCGCATCCAGCTTCGAATCTTGGCGCGGGATTCATGAGTCCCCGCCTCCACCCCTGCCCTGATCGAAAAATCGATAAAGTCGTAATGCGCGCCGCAAAGGACAGCCATCCACGCTCGCTTGCGATCGATGATCCATCCGATGTCATCCAGATACATACTCGCGGCATTGTCTTCGTCTGAAATGCAGGGCTTGCGCTCGTGATAAGCGGCCAGAAAGAAATCGCGGAATTGCTCAAGCTGGAGCTCTTTAGACATAAAGTTTCCAAGCTGATAGGTGCGGCCTCGCAACGTCAGGCCAGGAAGTGGATGAACGTTGACAGCGTCCAGCATGGATCCTGAAAAGCTTGCGTCGAAATTCTGCCCAAACTTCGGCGTGTAACTGAAAGCATTCTGGCCCATTAGCAGATGCCGCCGATTCAATTTCCGGAGTTCGTCGCGCAGGATGCCAGCAATCGTTTGCTGCCAGGCATCGACATCACGAGTCGTCGCGTGGTTTGTCACTCCGCCCCCAGGCTCGTTGCAGATTTCGTAGTAGACATTGTCATAGCGGCTGGTTTCCTGAATGATCTTCCGTGCGTAGGCTGATTGTCGTTCGACCAGTTTCTGATCGTGGAGCGAAAGGTATTCCGGCCACTCGACCGCTCCAATCCCCTGCAGATTATTCCCGTCACGGAGGGGATTGAGCGCCCAAACGTCATTTGAATACGTGTTGCTGAAGAGGGTCAGCTCGACAACAATGCCCAGCCTTGATGCCAGACTCAAAAAATGATGGAGTCGGGAAAAATACTCCGGGTTCCAGCGGTCGAGATCGTACTTCGGCTCGCCGTCCATGGCCTTGCCTGGTCCCGTTCGTGGCCAGGGGGCGACAAAATCCGGTGATTCGGGCTTGACCGGGGAGCACGGGTTTCGTGCAGACTGGAGTTCGCGATAAAGCAGGAAAGTACGCGTCATCGTCTGTTTCTTGTCAGCAGCTTCAGCGAGATATCGCTCGAAATCAAAGCGGCGATTGACGATGGAGCCATAATGTTCGCTCGCCGCGATTAAAACCAGGGGCTTTCCTCGAAACAAAAAGTATTTCGGATTTTGGGGATGAATGCTGATCGGAGTTCCGGCTGCACCTGAAGCACTGGAGGCTTCCCCTAAAACGACAGACTCCGACCGGAAAGGGGGCGGGTTGCCTGATGAAGGAATCGGCGCAAGGGTCGAAGCAAAACCCAAGACTCCGGCGCGTTCCATAAATTCACGTCTCTTCATGGAGCCACCCGTTCGAACCTGAGGGCATCGACAATGATCGTTCCGTCGGCCGCATTAGTCTCCTCGACATAGCGGGGATTTCTTACGGTCCCCAGAAGCTGCCACTGGCCCGCGCCGCGGTTGAAGTTCACCCTCGTTGTCTTTTCTCCGGAGCCGGTGACGATGGTGAAAGGAGCGTCCGTAGCCAGAGATCCCACTGCCGGATGCCCGTAATAGACCGATATCTTATAGGTGCCAAGCATGGGGTCATCATTGCGCCATACGGCAGTCCTTGATCCATCGCCCTTCTCGGTCCAGAAGCAGCCGCCCCCATAAGCGCCGCTTTGAGGCGCAGTATCCGAATGCCAGCCACCCCCTGTCAGCAGTAACCTCCCCCCGATCGTCTGATCGTCGATGATGGTATCTTTCTCAGGCGCAGTATAAATTCGCCAGCGTCGAAGCTGGATGGCTTTGGGAGGCATGTTTTCCTTCATCCATTCTCGAAGCCGGACGTCGAGCTTTTTCACCACTTCCGGATTTTCCGAAGCAACATCCGTCAGCTCATTCGGATCGCGATCAAGATCAAAAAGCTGCTCCTTTCCTGTCCACAGGTTGAGGATCAACTTATAACGAACATCCCGCACGGACCGCATGGGGATGGCAACATCTTCCTCCGCGTAGATGTATGGATTTGCCGATGCAGTTCGGCCCTCGATCAGCGGGACCAGGCTGTGCCCTTCGGCATCGGGCAAATTGGGGAGTCCCGCCAAGTCCAGAATGGTCGGGGCGGTATCGACGTTTGAGCCGAGGGCATCAATCACTCGGCCCTGCGGAACGCCGGGGCCAGCCACAATGAGAGGAATATGTAAATCTGAATCGTAGAGAGACCGATGATCAAAAGTAAGGAAGTCCCTGGGGTGTGAGTAAAGCAGTTCGCCGTGATCGGAGGTAAGAAGGACAATCGTTTTTTGGGTAAGCCCTAGGGATTCTAGTTGGTCCAATATTTCTCCCACGTAGCGGTCCACGAAGTGGATTTTTCCGTCGTAGAGCTGATACAGCCGTTCGGTGGCTTTCTGATCTCCCAGCATGGCCAGGCGCAACAAGGCTCCGTGGACCACATCGTAGCCAGTATCGGTCATGTAAGGGTAGGCATCGGACTTGTAAAGATCATCCTGAGGTGGAGGGTCATAAGGAGAATGAGGCTCCATGAAATGAACGTAAAGGAAAAATCGTTTTGACTTGTTTCGATTGAGCCGTGCCAGCACGTGCTCAGCGGTTGAGGGAGCCGTGTACTGCGCGTTTCCGACAATCCGTTCCGTAATGTTGACATCCTGAGAACTTCTTTGGGCTTCGTAATATTCATCAAATCCTCTTCCGGTGAGTTGTTCGCCGGCCAGACCGTTGTTGACGAAAGCCGTTGTGTAGTAGCCGTGGTACTTGAACACTTCCGCCAGCATGGGGGTGTCCTTATTGATCAGAGGCATGCCCGGTCGCCAGAAGAGCGTCACACCGTGTCTCGAGGGATAAAGAGACGTATGAAGTGAGCCGAAGGACGGAGACGTCCAGGACGCCACGGTGAAAAAGTGAGAGAAGCGAACTCCCCGTTGTGCGAGCTGATCGATATGCGGACTATCCAAGCGCGGGTTGCCGTAGCAATGCAACCGGTCTGCCCGAAGCTGATCAAGAACGAATACCAGGACGTTCGGATGGTCTGGGCGTGCATTGCCTTGGGCTATTCCCTCCGCCCCTAAAAACAGCATCGTCGTCCATGCCGCGAAGCATACCGTCACAAATTTCTTCATCATCGTGTCATCCTCACAGGAATATCTGCATCAGTATTGCACCGGCGGGCCAGTTGCCTACCACAGTAGCTTGAGCGCGAACTGGATTTCGCGCGGGTCCCGGGCGCTCAGAATCTGGCCGAACGTCGGACTGACCACGCTCATGTTGGGGACACCGAACTGAGCATGATTCCAGGCGTTGAAGAACTCAGCGCGGAATTGTAACCCCACTCGCTCGTTGATCTGAGTTATCTTGAACAAGGATAGGTCCCAGTTGTTTAGACCCGGAGTTTCTACGATGTTGCGTCCAGCATTCCCGAACGTCCCAAAAGGCGGCGCAACAAAGCAACTGGTATTGAAATAGCGCAGAATAGTTCGCTGGCTGCGTGGCAAATTGCCGTTGTTGTTGCAGCCAGAGACTTCGTCGGCGCGCAGTGTGATCCAAGGTCCTACGTCCGCGGTGGTGCCTGGTGCCAGGACGTTCTCGTAATTCCCTGTCATGAAGGTCGTAATGCCATTCACCTCCCACCCGCCAATCAGCTTTGCGGTCACGCCTCTTACACCGGCCAGGAAACGTTTTTCCGGCCCGAAAGGCAGTTGGTAAGTGTAACCCAAAGTGAAGACATCATTGGCCTGGAAATCTGAATTGCCGTAATCCGCCTTGCGGTCGTACATGTTCTGGTGCCACGTTCCCCCTGAGCCGCGAGAAGCGGTATCCAGGGAATGGGACCAGGTATAGCTGGCGAGAAAGCTCAAGCCGTTGGAAAACCGCCTCTGCAAACGCGACTGAAGCGCGTTGTAATCCGAACTTTCCCCGAAATTAAAGGAGAGAATTTCACCCCAACCCGGATACGGAACGCGCTGCTGAATGGGCGTTGGATTGGACGGGTTCGGCAGGAAGGCTTGATTCAATGGCACCCGCTCTGCCAGGTGAGTGCCCTTACTCCCGACGTAAGCGATCTCGAAAAGGTAGGAGTTGTGAAAAGTGTGTTGCAGGTCCATATTCCATTGCTGCACGTAGGAGGGCCGGTCGCTTGGATCAACGGAAAAAGGAGCGAGAGTTCCCAGATTGAGCTGGGAGATGCTTGGGAAGGCATCCCGATCGAGCAGTTCATTGGGGGAGCTGAGCGATCCATTGATCGTTTGTGTGATGACCAGCGGAGGGAAATTCATCTTCCCTTGCAGTTCGTTACCCTGCGTCATTTCAGAGAAGATGCCGTATCCTCCCCTCAGGACTGTATTGGCGGCAAGGCTGTAAGCAAGGCCGACGCGAGGTTCCAGACCCACCACATAATCCGGCGACCAGATACCGGGTTGATAGTTCGGCTGGTCTGAGAGCACACTGGAAGGCAGTTGGATGGGAAGCGAGTTGGCTGGCGTCCGGACCACAAGCCGCTGGGAAGCCACATCAAAAAATCCTTCTTTGCCATTGATCTCGTATGGCGGTGAGTTGTATTCATAGCGAAGCCCCAGGTTCAAAGTCAGTCGCCTGGTGGCCTTGAAATTGTCTTCAGCGTAAAACGCCCAGGCAGTTGTCCGCCAGTTGGCTATTGCCAGACCTTGTTGTGCGGTGGCGCTGGCCAGAGTTCCAAGCAGGAAGTCGCCTAAAGCGTTGCCGGTGTAGCGCCCATCGAAAGTGAATACACCGTCGTTGTCAAGGCCCAGGCGCTGCTGGAACTGGATGCGGCGTATATCTGTCCCGAACATCAGCTCGTGGCGGCTGCGAGACCACGTGACTTCGTCGGTATACTGAAACAGGTTTTCCAGTCCTCCCTGATTCACGCCGGTCCCGCCGAGCCCGCTGTACCCTGAAATGCTGAAAGTCGGCAGTCCGAATTCGGCTGGGACTTGAGTGAGATTCTTGATTCCCAACGCGCTATCCACGCTGGAAGGCGTGTTCTGCCAGCTGTGGAATACACGGCTGCGATTGAATCCCACCTTGAAGACGTTCAAAAGAGTAGGGCTGAAAATATGAGTCTCCTCAAGCGCAAAATTCTGACCTCCGTAAGGAAAAACATTGCCGTAGAGGGGAGCGATTCCGGGCTGAAGCAGGCTCGAATTGTAATAAATGTAGCGCCCGAAGAGTGTGTCTTTCGCGCTGAGATTGAAGTCAGTACGTTCGGTGAACTGATTATCCGTCCGCTGCGTGGTGGGATTCACGACCAGATTGATCCCCGGCAGGTTGGCGTTTGGTGCTGGGATGTACTTCTCGAATCCCTTCACGACGGAAGATATCATGCTGGCGGGGATTTGATTGCCTGGAAACGCCTGCCCCGTGAAGGGATTGATCAGCGCCGGAGAGCCTATGACCGGGTCTTTCTTTTTACTCGAAACATGGCTCAGGTCTCCTTCAAGCTGCGCGGGCGTTGGAACCAGCGCGCTGAGCGTGTTTGCCTGCCGAAATCTGAAGCCTTCATAATCGGCAAAGAAGAAGAGTTTATTTTTCAGGATGGGGCCACCGGCGGAAGCTCCAAACTGATTCTGGCGAAGGGGGAATTTGGGCCGGCCGAAGTAATTGTCAAAAAAGTTCGCTGAATCAAAAGCATTATTCCGGACGAATTCGTAAACGGATCCGTGAAAGGCGTTTGTCCCGGATTTCGTCACCATATTGACGATTTCCGTGCCATCACCGTACTGAGCCGGAAACATGTTTTTCTGCATGCTGAACTCCTGGGTTGCATCTGGAGACAGCAGAATGGAGGGGGAATTGAACCACATGTTGCGTGTTTCGACGCCATCGATCAGGAAGCTGTCCGTGTCACCCCGACTGCCTGAAACATGAAATGCCATGTTGCTGCGGCCTGATTGCGCAGTGATGGTTGCACTGCGCGATTCATAAGCAGGCACTACGCCGCTCGCTAGCAGGCCGAGTTGCATAAAGTTCCGCCCGTTTAACGGCAGATTGACAATTTGCCGGGTGTTAATGACCTGACTGACAGATGACGTCTGGCTTTCCACCGCGACCGGGGCTGCCTGAACCGTGACAATCTGGCTGGAAGTTCCCAGCGTAAAGTGGAGATCTTCATTCACGGTGTGCGCCACTTCAAGCCTGATGCCGGTCAGTTCCACCTGTTTGAATCCGGGAGCCGTTGCGCTGAGAGAGTAGATTCCGGGAGGAAGGTCAGGGAAGATAAACTCGCCTGAAGAGTTTGTGACCACCGTGCGAGTTAATTGGGTGTTGATGTTGATCAAACTGACTTTGACCTCCGGCATCACAGCTCCTGAGGGATCGAGTGCCCGCCCGACAATACTTCCGGTCACAATTTGCCCCTCGGCGACAAAGGAGACTGAAATGTAAATTACGATCATAAGAGCGGTTCTGAGCCTAAAGATTCTAGCTTTCTTCATAGGGACTGCGACCTCCTGGTAATCGATTCTGACTTTTGGCATTGTGCCAAGCAAATCTGTGCCTGCACAGAGAAAGTCTCACTACTAGGAAGGTTCCTCGGCGTAGTAATTGTCACCTAATGGACGGGTGCCTTCCTGCCACCATTGCTGAATCACCCACGCTTCGGTTTGCAGTTCGACATCCTCAGGAAGGTAAGCATGCACCGCAAACTTCAGCTCTTTGTGAGACCAACTTGGATTCAGGCGAATCTTATATAAGACCCAGGAACACCCAGCCTTCTGCGTGTCGCCATACTGCCGCGCGTCTGGAACAGGAATGAGCACCAGATCTTGCCCAGCCACGCGCGCCACTACCTGAACAATCTCGGCGACCGATGGCGAATACTGCCACTCAGCGCTTCCTCGCCGCAAGCGAATCGGAACTGCAAGGATATGCCGAGCTTCTTCCAGAGAAGGCAACGCCGCTTCATAAGCAAACGTTTGCCTTCTTTTGCCTTCCGTTTTAAACCGCTCTGCATCGGCGAACCGGATCTTCATCCAATCGGCTATCTCTACTTGACTCAGGGGTAGCGGAATGCCCAGGCGCTCAAATTGTTGCGTCGAGGCTCTCCGAATGGGAAAGCTCTCCGGATTAATACCTTCTGGTTCAACTTCGAGCATCAGAACTTCAAATGGGCGTAACCATATTTCCGCCCGTTCACCAGCCCTGAATGTCGAGCCATCCTCTTTTCGTAATTGTGTTTGGTTTGGGAAATGAGAAATGATTTTGAGAGGCGCATTCTTCGGAGCCTCAAGATGTAAAGCGGGCCCAAGATCGAGTTCGACCTTGCGGGGGCCAAAATGCATGTTGTTTGCGAAGATGAAGCCGTGGGAACCTCGGAAATAGGCGTATCCATAGACCTCGTTTTTCCACGGATCGCCAAAAACGGCGCGCGGCCCCAGAAACACGGTTTCATTCTTCTGAGCGAGCGCTTTCATTTTGCTCAGAAAGTCCACATCCGATTCGTTCAGTAGATAGATGTCGCCCCAGAGTTGAGGAAAGAGCAGGTTTCCCCGACCCAGATCCATGACCAGGGCTTCCCTCCATCGTTCGTTACCCATGAAGTTTCCCCATCGGGTGTCGCCAAGCCACACGCCAAGGCTGTCTTTGTTGATGGGAGGAATCAGCTTCGCAAACCACGTGCCCTGGTCGAGGTTGAGCGTGACGGAATCGCGGTAGTAGAGAGCGGGAAACCAACTTGTGCCGGATCCTTCCATAAAAAGCCCTGATTCAAAAATGGAATCGCCGTGCAGAGCAAAGAACGGAGAGCGCACTCCCCAGTACCACATAACGTAGATATCCGGATCAAGTTGACGTGCGTCACGCGCGATCTCAAGAAGGCGGTTGTACATGGCTTCGACCGAATACTTCCCGGGCAAGTGCTGATGGCGCGTGCTGTTGCAATAGTAGCTGCCTCCATCCAGTTTGAAGAATTTGAGGCTGTTCTCGCGGATGTGGTGAAGGATCGCATTTCGCAAAATGCTGAAATAAGGTTCCGAGGCCAGGCATAATGTTGCTTCCACACCCCCATTGGTCAGATAACCATTGCGGTAAATCCGTGGCGGCGGACCGGGCTCTTCAGGACCGCCCGGGGCTGGAGTCTGACAGGTCCAGACCGGCGGGTATGCGCTGCACGATTCCGCGCCCCAACTGGTTCCGAACCAGAGGCCAAACTTCATTCCGAGCGAGTTGATCCGATCCACTACTTTTGAAGGCCCGTTGGGGAAGCATTGAGGAGCAAACCGGGTCAGGTCGGACGAGTGGTCTACCCATCCGGTGTCGGGGACGTAATAATCGAAACGCATTCCCGTTTGTTGCCATTTTTCGAGAACATTCAGCCCGTCCAGCATTTCCACGTCAGTTAATGTCGGACATCCTCCCCACTGATTGTTGATTCCAAAAGGGTCGTAGATGGAAACCGCTCGCTTTTTTCGCGGGCTTCTCTCCTGAATATAGGAAACAAAATGCTGCAAAGCTTGGCCCGCTTTCGACACACTCACCAGAGACACATGACTTCGGAAGCTTACCCCCGGCTCCAACTCTACGGCAGGGAAATGAATCATTTTGACGCGCCCGTCATCACCTTGGTTAACTCCTGTCGGATGCTCGAGGGCACAAAAACCTTCATCAAAGAAAACGGGCTCGCCATACCCTCCCTCAGATGCGAGAGTCTTCAGAGCGAAATCATCGATCTGAACATCAAGCAATAACAGTTCATGGGAGCTTTGGTTGCGTACCTCCAGCCATTTGCGCCTTGTGGGACCATCCAGCTCATAATGAACAGCGACGTGGATGGGGTGATGAAGACTCTGAAGGTCAAAAGTCGCCGCACGGTTTGTTTTCTGCTCCACGCCTCGCACCTCAAAGTCAGCAACGCGGAGGTATGGCTTTCCAACCGAGATAAATTGATCTGCCAGCACCGGTTCAAAGACATAATGCTTCAGCACTTCGTCGCTCAGCCCGCCGAAATGCTTGTCGTAGCCACGCGTCCGCACGGCGATGAGATTCTTTTCACCTGAGCCGAAGCGCAGAGCGCTGTAATGAGCGCTCCCGGGAGCAAGAACATATTCGCCTGGCGTCCTCCAGCGGCCCGAAGAGAGTCGATGTCCGATTTCCACGCCGTTCACGTAGACCCAGTATTCAGCCCAGTCCTGGTGATCATAGCCTCCCAGCACCAGCACGATTTCCTCGCCCTGTGCATCCTCCGGCAATTCAAATCCGTAACGAAACCAGCCGTAACCATCGTATTTGATTTTATTGGGAGGCTGGTCTCTGCCACTCAGGCGACGCAGCAGCAGATTGTCCGTCGCCCCCCATTCACGGTCTGAATAGTCCGGGAGGTTGTAGCCACTCTTTAGACCCTGTTCCTGAGTCGGGGGCACGGCAGTCTGGTCTGCACCACAAATGAATCGCCACCAGGGAATATCGATCCGATGCCTTGAAGCCGAAAAGGTAAGAATCAACTCCTGAACAAAAGACAGAGTGAAGCGAGATCCGGTGATTCTATTCTCGAAGCGCGAACTGGCGAGAATTCCTTTGCGCCAGTTCAGTTCCCACAAAAGGAGATCATTGGATAACGTGACGGTACCGTTCGGCGCGACAGGACGGATGTTTGGGTTGGTCCGGTCTTGTGGGTTCCCCTCCGCAGTCGAAGCTGAGATGAATGCCGCTGACATCAGGCTGGTGGTTTGCAAAAACCTTCTTCGATCCATGCCTCACTTTCCTTGGGAGTATCCAAAGTTTTTGTGAGCCAGTCAGACTTACAATGTGACGTTTAGAAGCCGGCGACACGCGATCTCCAGCGGGAGAACCAGGCCATTGTGTTCTTCGCACTCTGTTTAATGAAAATGTGATTGTGGACCAGGCCGAATTGCCTGACGTGCTCTCTTAGTCTTTCCATGAACTTCCTTAACGGAATAGCTTTGACCTTGCTCATTAGCTGCTTTGATGCTTCATCACTTGAGGTGCCGGCCACTCCGCCCCGTCAGGCTCCCGGCAAGTAAAGCCTCTCGAACGGCACATGTTGGAGATAACTCTTCCCCTCATGAAAGCTCACGATATTCTGAATCCACTGCCGCACTAAAGTGAAACCCAGCACGGCTCGCGCATTGAGGTGGTAAAGAACGCCTAGGTCGGACGGCTGATCGATGATTTGAGCATATTCTTGAGTGGCCGCTTTCACCTGATCTTCCGCAATTTTGAATTGATTCAGGCTCACCTTGAGATGGCTGATAAACTCCTCATGCGAAACGGTGTTTTTGTGGGCAAAGGCGCTGTCGAATGATAGAGAAGCCGTGCGAATCGTGATCAACGACTTCAGGTAGTCTCGGTAGGACTCTGTCCGATTCATCATGTACTGGAGTTCGTATCTTCCACTCGGCGCCGCCTGAGGCAATGCAATCTGCATTGATCTCAAGGCATCATTCAACAGGTGGATCGATCCTTGGTAACGGTCAATCACGCCAGGTGAACTCTTAATGAAGTTCTTCCAGTCAGGGACTGTGGGACCGTCATAGGGATCGGCTTGCTGAGAGTATCTGTAAGCTGCGTTCACTTCCGGCAGCGCGCCGCAGCAATTCATGGGGGAGTAGTCGTAGTTGTAGTAGCCCAGATATCTGTCGTTTCTTTCAAGGGTCATCAGGGCGTGGTACATGTCGGAGCCTGCTCGCTCTCCAAAAACATGCTTGGAATATTGTTGGTAGAACTCTTCCGGGGTGAGCGAAGGGGCCCAGGCTGCCTCGGCCAGGAAAAGGCTATTGGTTTCCGTACCGCGCACGCGATTGAGTTGTCCAGCAAAGCCGGCAAGCCCGTACTTTAGGCCGTCAGTGATCATCCGGTCGAAGGCGTACTGCGTTACATTGAACTGCATTCCCATCATGTCCGCGTCGTCGTCAATGCGAGGCTCAATGGTTCTTTCGCGGCTTCCCATTCCGCCGAAATCCTGCATGGGAACCCCTGTGGGCGTCCAGACTCCACTTGATTCCATATCGGTAAAGGGATGTTCTTCGGCAGCATCTTATCCAGCACCGGCAGCGCGTAACCTCGCCCAATTCCCATCACACCGATCTTGGCCTTCGGTGCCGCCTGATTCCGCACGTTAAGGAGGTATTGGAAAAGGTCGAAATATCCGATATTGGAGTCGACCACCTGATCGGCGCTATGGGAGATATCCACAATCCACGGCCAGTGCAGTCGTCGCAGTGCGAAGAACTTAGGACGCATCTGGTTAAAGAAAGTTCGATACTTCTCTGTATTGATATCCGGATAGGCTTCTGGAAAGACAAGGAAATAGCCATCTGCATCGGGGTACGTCGAGAAGAGCGCGCGCAGCCGGTTGGCCTGGATTTCGCGGCAGGTCTCATCGAGCGGCTGGACGAAAGTCCCGAAAACTCGATTGAAAGGCAAGTCTCCCACCCTCTCGCAATAACGGGCAAGGTTCGGAGGAAGGGAAGCCATTTCGATTGCCAGCCAGATCTGGATCCCCCGTTCGTGCGCATGACGGATAATTCGGCGTAAGAGGTTTTGGGCAATCAGGAAAGCCTGTTGCGGCGTTTCAGCGTTCTGCATTTCGGGTGGCGCAATCCGCTTTCCCTTGAACCAATGTTTCCCGATCACGACGTCTTCCGTGGTTCGCGAACCGAAACCACCATACCTCCAAGTCAGATAACCACTCTCCTTGGTTGAAACGTCTCCCATCCACTTGGATTCGCCGCGGTATGAGAAATTCAACCAGGGTTCAAAGGCGAACCACCAGAATTGCAGATAGTTGCACTTCATTTTGGCCATCTGATCGATCAACCTGGCGTAATCGCCGTATGAGAACATGGTCAGGTTTTCATACCCGCCGTCCTGGAGCAAGAAACCTCTTCGCGCAAATGCCGGTTCCTTTCGGACATCGAAACTAGGGATTGAAAGAGAGTCCTGCCGCTGAGGTACAATGTCGCCCGTCAGCCGAAACGTTACGCCGAGGCGTTCCACGAGTTCATAGACGCCATATAGGGTGGAGATTCCGTCCTGTCCTGCTACAACAACGGCGGGGTGATTTTTCACGCGGCCGGTCCAAATCACAAAACCACCGGCTTTTAGTGCCCTCCTGTTTAAACCGAGCTTTTCCTCCACCAGGGAGAGCACCGGATTAACCGCTGGCCCTCCGACAAAGATCAAGCTCCGCTGGCTGACCTGTCCAGAGATTTGAGAATCGCGGATAATGCTGATTTGCGCTCCGGATAGAGCATGCAAATACCTCTGAAGCTCAGTCGCCGCGTATTGATAAGCCGGGCTCGTTCCTTCCCCCAACACAATCGCTGCACGGCCTCTACCACCCTCAGCCACCACAAGTGGGAGCGATGATCTCGATAAGGCTGATGCTGAGAGCCCTATCAGGAAAATGCAGCTTACCAGCAAGCTTTGTCCAGTTTTCATCCGGTGTAAATGCACCACGCCCCTAAACCTTGAAATAATCAGGAACAGTACGGTCGGAAGATCATGAAGCCGGCGGGCAAGGGGCGGCTGCAACCTTGCCTGTCAAGATTTGCCCTAAATGCCCTGTCAGACTTCAGAATTGATAGCGCAGTGAAAATTCAAAAATACGAGGATCTCGCGCGCTCGTCACCTGGCCAAAGTTGCTGGCGCCATAGGTGGTCTGAACGCCGCTGAAATTCGTGTGATTGAAAACGTTAAAGCCCTCCGCGCGGAATTCAATTATGTTTCGCTCGGTGATGTGGAAGTCTTTATAGAGGGCCATATCGAAGTCGATCACTCCCGGTCCTCGAATGGAACCCGGGGCCGCATTGCCAAAGTATCCGTAAGCAGGTGCCGCGAAAGCCGAGGTATTGAACCATTGCTGTGCGGTCTTCTGGCCGCCGGAAAATGGATTCCCCACTTCATTCGGGCGGGTTGCGAGACCCTGGAAGGGAACACTTAAACCGGGAGTCAAGGCGAAGCCGCTCTGGATGTTTGTCATGCCTGCGTATCGCCAGCCACCAAGGGCTTGACCGATAAAACCACGGCCCATCCTGTACGTGGGCAGGTTGTAGATATAACTGAACGACAAGACTTGCGGAACGTCCATATAAACGTTGCCGTAGTCCTTTCCAGGTGCGTAGTAATTTTGTGCGCCGCCTCCGTCAAGCACGCTCGTCCCGCTGGTGTTTCCGAGGTCGTGCTGCCATGTGTAAGCCACGTTCAGGAACAAATTGTGCCCGACGGGATGCCGAACTGAAACTTCCAGGGCGTTCCAGTAGGCGTTCGCCATGCTCAGCGAAGTTCCCATGTTGGCATATCCCTGGTACGGAGCAAAAACGTAAGGAAAAATGCCGGCTTTGCCAGGAAGGGATGGGTCGCTATTGATGAGCGGGTTGAAATCGTACGGCGCGTCTGGAAGAGGTTGATTGATGTTCCAACTGCCCCAAACATGTCTCGCGATATTGCCCGCGCCGGCGATTGATGTCAGCCAGTTTGTGCCAAACTGATGTTCGAGGCTCAAGCTGTAACTCTGGACTGACACCGCATGAAGATTAAAGCCGCTATTGTTATTGAACGACGGTGCGCTGGGCGGGGGAGTGCCTGCTCCAATTGGGTTGGGGAAGCTAGGGCTGATCAGGGTTATGGACGGTACCCTGGGGATGTTGGCCGCACACGTGTAGCTGCAATCAGCGCCAGCAGGGATGGTTTCATAAGTTATCCCATAGCCGCCACGTAAGGCGGTCTTTCCATCTCCGAACGGATCAAAAGCAAAGCCAAATGTCGGCGCCAGGTACCAGTTGTGAGCATTTGAGAAATTCAGTGGAACTCCGTTGATTCCATTAAGTACAACGCCATTCAGCGGGTTGTAACTTGATGTTGGAGTAATGGTTCCGTCGGCATTGACAATAGGAGCCTGGTTAGGATTATACCGGGCGGGATTGAACGCGCTGTCCTCTCCTGGTGTGGCATGGGGTTGCGGCTCATACAGGATTCGTAACCCGGCTGTCAAAGTGAGGCGCTTGGTAGCCTTCCAACGGTCTTGAACATAGGGAGAGGCAATGACGTCGTGCACATACGGTCGCAGCATGGTGCTCTGCTGAAAGAACGTCGTGGCATCCCCCAGCAGATAATCGGCAATAGGGTCGCCAGTGAAGGAACCGCTGAAAAACCAAGAACCGTTGGATGCTGCGAACAGGTCCTGGCGCTTTGTGCCGTAATCGAGATCAAAGCCTGATTGGATGTAATGCTTTCCGTGCAGCCAGCTCCAGTCGTCCGATAGCGTATCGTCCAGCGAACCCGAATGCGAAAGAGGCAAGCTTGTTGAATCCCCAAACGGCGACCAGCCGCCGGCAAAAGTGATTTGCGGGAGCCGGTCTGAACGAAATCCTCCTTTGAAGGGAAGATTCTCACTAAAGCCCGGAATTTGACTTAACAGCACAATCCCGTCAAGGCGCAAGTAAGGGATTGCCTGTTCGGTCGCAAGACTGAATGTGTTCACCATCGACGGAGTCAGAGTTGCGGTAAGTTGGACTTGAGCGAGTTGATTGTCGCTTTTAATGGGGTCGGCGCTTGTGGTGAACGGTGAGCCAAGAAAAGTGTCCGAAGTGTTATTGTTGATCTGCCGCTCGTCCAGATACTCGGCCATCAGCCGTAATCGCGAGCCGAAGTCGTGATCAATTTTCCCTTCGTCGTCTCGTGTCTTGTTGATCGTCGGGCTGAGATTGATGAAGTTTAAGAAACCGGTTCCGTTGTTTGGGAGTTGCGCCAAGGTGTTCATCAGGAGGAGCGCTTGTGGATTAATCATGTTTTGCGGAATCTGGTATTGACCGGGAGCAGACTGGGGAAAGAGTTGCCCGGTCTGAGGGTTTGTGATGGGATGATCGAATATCCCGTTTCGCATGGCTGCAGTTGCTGTTGCGCCGCGAACTACGTTGCCGATGGACTCCCATGAAAATTGCAGACTGCCAAAGAAGAAGGTCTTGGGGGTTTTGGGGCGATGTCCTGGGAAGAACAGGGGGCCTCCGATCGTACCGCCAAAGATGTTTTGGTGAAGCGGCGGCACGGTCGGTGAAAAAAAGTTGCGCGCGTCCAGTCCATTATTGCGAAGATACTCGAAGGCCGTCCCGTGAAACTGGTCGGTTCCACTCTTGGTTTCAAGGAGAACCACACTCGCACCCTTCAGGCTGTACTCGGCACTGTAATTGTTCTGAAGCACACGGACTTCTTGGATGGTATCGGGATTGGGTGTGATACCTGTGTATGTTTGGCTTCCTGTGTTCATATTGGTGACGCCGTCCAAGTAATAGATGCTGCCATCCACTCCCATTCCATTGACTGACATCACATTGTTGGTTAGAAAGCCTCCCTGTTTCAAAGCGGTATCCGGGCTGTCGCTCGTGACGCCCGGCATGAGGGCGGCCAGGCTCTGGTAATTCCTCCCATTCAGGGGAAGCGTATAGGCTTGCTCGCCCGAAACTTGATTGGAAACCTCCGGTGTACTGACTTGCACTTGGGCCGCTGTCGCACTGACTGTTACTTGCGAAACAACGTTTCCCACTTGAAGGCGGGAGCTTACCGTGGTCACGGTTCCGGGATGCAAAAGAAGGCCTGTTTCGGAAAACGTCTGGAACCCCTTTTTAGAGATGGTCACCGTATAGGTGCCTACAGGTAGTCCCGAGACTACAAACGAACCGTCGGTATTACTCTTGGCGGTGGTTGTTGCGCCCGTATTCTGGTTCACTACCTTGATTGAAGCTCCAGGCACAATAGCGCCGCTCGCGTCGGTCACTGTGCCGGTGATCGTTCCTGCCGTTGTTAATTGAGCTTGGCAGATTGATGCGGTCAGCGTCGCCATCAAGAGATAACAGAAACTAATCCCAAGGATTCCTTTAAGGTGATGATTTGACATAGTTCGCATCCTTTCATCAGTTGGTTTTCTCTTGTTGCCGTGAACCGGTGCAATAGCCCACATCCACAATGGTTCGCATAGGCTCGCTGCCGGCGTAGACCCAGATCATTGCCATTGAGCCGGACGACTCGTTCAAAAACCGATGAGGCAGCCCCTGGGGCACAAATGCGGTATCACAGTCACTCAAGCGATAGCGACGGCCCATAACTTCACAAATCGCCGTCCCCTCCACGATGGTGATCGATTCATCGTAATCGTGAATGTGACAGGGCAGGGATGAGCCGGGCTTGAATCTGCCATAGCCACCGCAAATGCCAACGGCCCCGAATCGTCCCGCAAATAAATCGTGAAACTCCGTTCCCGGGGCTAACTCATAGCTGGGTGCCTTGGAAAAGCGAACGATGTGTTCCGGATCGCTGGGCTGGGGCTCCTCGACCAAACGATCAGAACGAGGGAATAGGTCTTGGACCATCTCCCGGCTGGGCGTTGCAGAAGCAAATGCCCAAAGTGCGACCAGCCGTTCATGTTTGGAGGTGTTGATGACTTCGTGCGCGATGCGGCAAGGAACGTGAATGCAATCAAAGGGACGCAAAGAATAGCATCTTCCTTCGACGGCAAATGATGCCTCTCCTTCGAGAACGGTTACTGCCTCGCTGAAATCGTGCCGGTGGTAGGGGAGCCGTGCACCCGGGAGGAGCCTTGCGGTACCCGTGCTTATCCCTCTTGCACCGTATTCAGCGGATGCGAAAACCCGAAGCTCCACATCTGGCAGCAGCTCAGGAATAGGCTTCGAATTTCCGGAAATAATGTGCTCTGTTAGCATTCCTAAATTCCCGGACCAATTGTTTTGAGTAGCCTATTAAAGATAGTTTGTAAGACAAGCTTATGTAAAAACGTAAACTTAATATCAAAATGTAATTACCGTGTCAAGAACAATTTTGGGTTTTCAGATGATTTTGTGAGGGTGATGAACTGGAGAGTCCATGCGGAACTCAAAGCGAATTTGGAATTTTAACAAATTGGGTGTTGAGCGTTGATTTGTGGGTTATAAGCGATGGTGGCTTCGCGCCTTGGAATTTGGCGTCGATTCCGCTGGCATGCTAGACTGTGAGACTTGCAAAGACAACCATGGCGACTTACTTAGTGACAGGCGGAAGCGGTTTTATTGGCTCTCATATCGTGGATGAACTTCTCCGACGCGGTGAAAAGGTGAGAGTGCTTGACAATCTCGCCACAGGTCGGAAAGAGAATTTGGATCACGTCTGGGACCGAATTGAGTTCCACGAGCTTGACATTCGAGAATTGGAAAAAATCCGCCCCGTGTTCTCCGGGGTAGACTATGCGATTCATCTGGCTGCACTGCCCTCGGTGCCCAGGTCGGTGGCCGACCCGATCACATCCAATGCGGTCAATGTTGATGGAACGCTGAATGTTCTCGTCGCTGCGCGCGACGCCAAAGTGAAGCGAGTTGTTTTTGCAGCCTCCTCCTCGGCCTATGGGGACAATCCGGAACTGCCTCGCGTGGAGACCCAAGTCCCGAGGCCCCTTTCGCCTTATGCACTCGGCAAGCTGACGGGCGAATATTATTGCCAGCTTTTCACGCGCCTTTACGGGCTGGAAACTGTGGCGCTGCGATACTTCAACATCTTTGGCCCTCGCCAGAACCCTTATTCACCCTATACCGGCGTCTTATCAATCTTCATCTCAGCCTACATTCGGGGCCAAACGCCCACCATTTTCGGCGACGGTGAGCAATCGCGGGATTTCACCTATGTTGCCAATTGCGTTCAGGCGACACTCTTGGCATGCACAGCCCCAGAAGCGGCCGGAAAGGTGATCAACGTCGGGGTGGGCGAGCAGTTCACTTTGAACCGCACGGTGGCCTTGCTCAATCAGATCTTTGGCCGGGAAGTGAAACCAAACTATGCGCCTCCGCGTGATGGAGACGTTCATGATTCGCTCGCCGATATCACGTTGGCTCGCCGGGTGCTCGGTTATGACCCTAAGGTGCGTTATGAGGAAGGTTTGAGAACCACGGTTGAGTGGTACCGGCAGGAATTAAAGGACTAGCTGGCCAGCCCCCGGAACGATCGCGCCTTCCCGCCGTCCGGGCCTTTATGGACCTGCCAAGAACATGGGTTTCGCCGGAAACGACGCTGCAACGGTCTCCCTAATGCATCCAACAGCGTGATGGGCTTTCCTTTGCTTTTCGTCATCATTCTGATCCTGGTATGGGTTGTGGCCCTGCTCTACTACGGATGCTCGGTTCCCAGTTCACAACTCCTGGGACCGGCGCTGGTGCGCGGGATGGCGGGCAAGGGACGAGTGGCGCTGACGTTTGATGACGGCCCCACACCGCCCTACACGGACCAGATCCTTGACGTGCTCAGGAAGTACGGCGTGACAGCCACCTTTTTCGTGAACGGCAAGCAGGTGGATCGTTATCCTGACCTCCTGCGACGCATTCAGCAAGAAAAGCACACCATTGGCAATCACACCTATCACCACATCTTTCTTTATCTAAAGACCAAAGGCAGAATGCGTCAGGAAATCGATCGCACACAGGAAGCGATCGAGCGCGTTACAGGGTTGCGGCCCCGCATTTTTCGTTGCCCTTATGGCATTCGCTGGTTCGGTCTCTTTTCCGTTCTCCGCGAGCGCGGCATGGTTGCCGTCCAGTGGTCTGACACAGGCTTTGACTGGGTCAGGAAAAATAGGCCCGCGGACATTGTCCGAAAGACGCTTAAGAATCTGAAAGATGGTTCAATCATCCTGCTTCACGACGGCTGCGGCGCCAAAGAGCCCGGAGAAGTGGACCACTCCTTTACGGTGGAGGCGCTGCCGGCAATTATTGAGGACGTTCACCGGAGAGGGCTGAGATTTGTCTCCATCGATGAATTTCTCTCTCCGTGAGCGCGCCTTTCGATCGCCGAACCTTCCTGCCATGACGGTCGCATGAGCAAAATTTTGATTCTGACTACCCCCCACGGAGCTTCGCACCGCCGCGCGGCGGAATCTCTGAAGAAAGCCCTCCTCGAAATTAAGCCTGATCTTTCAGTAAGCGTAGTGGACGCTCTGGAACGCTGCGCGCGCTGGTTCCGCCTCTATTATGATTCGTATGCTCTGCCGCTACGCTACTGGCCTGGCTTGTGGCGAAAGATTGAAAACTACCAGCATCGTCAGCACTCTACCAGTCCTCTGTGGCTTTATCGCCGGGGAGGAAAACCGCTTTTTGGCTTTATTCAGGCATTCGATCCTGACGTGGTGATTGCAACGGAAGTGGGAGTCTGTGAGCTAAGCGCACTGTATAAGCGGCAGTCGCGAGCGCGATTCTTTCTGGTGGGGCTTGAACTGATGGATTTCAACCAGGCCTGGGTGCAGCCGGAAGTCGATCTTTACCCTGTGGCGCATCCTGACCTTGGCGAGGAATTGATCGCTGCGGGCGCACTGAAGTCGAGAGTCGTGGTAACCGGAATGCCGATTGATCCGATTTACGCTCACCTTCCGCCAAGGGCCGAGATGCGAGCGCGCCTTAAGGTGCGCGCTGATCTTCCCTTGATCCTGATCCTGTTTGGAGGGACAGGGTTTGGCAAACCCCGTCAAATTGTGGCGGAGCTTCAGAAAATTTCACTGCCTTTCCAGGCTGTGTTCATTGCGGGAAAGAACCGCGCATTGGAAAATGAACTGCGCCGGTGCTGCGGCCCGCTTCCTTATTCGCAGGCGCTCGGATGGTTGGATAACATCCACGAGTGGATGCTCGTCGCAGACCTTTTGATCAGCAAGCCGGGAGGTGGCACGGTGATGGAGGCTGCCGCCTGCGGCCTGCCTCTTCTGGCACTCGATCCTCTCCCTGGGAATGAAGAACGTACCTGCCACTGGCTTGAGAAATGGCAGGTCGGCATCTGGATTAAAGATCATGCCGGGATTTCCGGGACTGTCGAGCGGCTGCTCAGGAACCCGGATAAACTTGAAAATCTTCGGCAAAAAGCGAGAGTGATCAGCCACCCCCGTGCTGCTTACGATGCGGCAAGAGCGATTCTTGATCGCGCAGGATTCAATAGCCTGCCCTGACGACAATTAGATGGAGACAATCGATGGCCGGTTTTTTTGTGCCATAGCCTGTCGCGCTGCGCGGCAGAGAGGGACTCCTGTATTTCAAGTCGCGCGAAATTCTCCCAAGGATGTCCACGGTTGCCTTTAGTGTAAAAAGACGAGTGATGGGAGACAAAAGAGCAAAGGACCTCAAGCGATCTCTACAGATCAAACCACGCTCGTCACCGCGTTTCAGGAACTTCCGCGCCATTCCGCTCACCCAAAGTTCTTTAGCATCTGTATACTAAATACTTAATATCTTATTGACAATAAACAGCTTCCATTGTAATTTGACGCTATGGAAAAGGGCCTGCTTGATCAGATTTCTCAACAAGCTCCCACCCCATCGCTTGCAATAACTAACTCCCGGCTCGCTGGCGAGCACCTGAGCTTATTGATCATTGCCCGAGATTCGCATCTGGCTGATCTATGTGTATCGCTGTTGCAGGGTGTGGGATATGATGTCACGGCAGATGTCATCCCCACCACCAAGCGCTTTCGCGAGACCCTGCAGTCCAAATCATACGATGCCATTCTGCACGAGTTGGGGCGTCGGGCGGTGCGTGACCCGACCGTGTGGAATGAGCTCGAAAAGGAAGGCGTGAATGTCCCGGTCATTGTTCTGGGGCGCCGATTGGGGGCTCAGGAATCTCGAGATCTGCTTGAAAAAGGGGCGGCAGATTTTGTGGCCGTCGAGCACTTGGTTCGGCTTCCCTGGGTGATGAAGAGGGTGATTGAATTCAGAAGATTGCGTGACGGAATGGTGCGCGCCGAAGAGGGGCGCCGGCGGGCGGAGGAAAGATATCGCCTGCTTTTTGATCGCAACCTCGCGGGAGTCTATCGGGCTTCGATGGACGGGCGGATCCTGGATCTGAACGACACGTGCGCCCGGATGTTTGGATACCCCAGTCCGAAAAAGGCTCAGAGACATACTCTCCAGGAAACGTTTCCAAGCCCGGAAGACTACGAACGGCTGATGCGCAGCCTGCGGGAGCAGAAATCCATCAACAATCTTGAACTCCAGCTTCGTCGCCGTGACGGCCAATTGCGCTGGGTACTGATCACTGCCAGTCTGATGGAGATGCCGCAGGAATCACAACCCGTGATCGAGGGTACGTTAATCGACGTGACCGACTGGAAGCGGGCGGAAGATGCTCTTCGTCAAAGTGAGAAAAGGTTCCGAGCTCTGGTTGAGAAAAGCACCGACGGCATCTCGCTGGTGGATGCAACGGGCAAGGTTCTCTACTCCAGCCACGCGGTGAGTCCTATTTTCGGTTACCAACTGGAGGAACGGCTTGGCAAGAACATTTTCGAGCTGATGCATCCGGAAGATTTGCAGCGGGCACTGCCGCTATTTAAAAAGCTGGTTGAAAAGCAGCTCAGTTCCGTCACGGTGGAGGTTCGTTATCGCCATAAGGATGGCTCATGGCGCTGGATTGAAGCGCTGGGCACGAATCTGTTGGAGGACCCGAACGTGGGAGCGGTGGTGATTAACTACCGCGATGTGACTGAGCGCAGGCAGTTACAGGAGCAACTCTTTCAGGCGCAAAAAATGGAGGCCGTGGGAAGGCTGGCTGGCGGTGTAGCTCACGATTTCAACAATCTCCTCACTGCCATCCTGGGTTATAGCGATATTGTGATGGAAAAGCTGGAGCCCAGCAACCCGCTCCACCGATACACCCAGGAGATCAAGAAGGCGGGCGAGCGCGCGGCATCCCTGACCCGCCAGCTTCTGGCTTTCAGCCGGCTGCAAGTGATGTCGCCGCAAGTGCTGGACCTGAATACTGTCATTTCGGATTTGGGGAAGATGTTGCGGCGCGTGATTGGCGAAGATATCCAATTGACCATCGCACCGGAAGCCAAGAAGGGGCGTGTGAGGGCTGACCCCGCGCAAATTGAACAGGTTGTTTTGAATCTTGCGTTTAATGCCCGCGACGCCATGCCGGCAGGGGGCGAGCTTACCCTTAAGGTCTCTGACGTGAATCTTGAGGAAGGGTTTATGGTGGAAGGGGTCAAAGCGACGCCCGGGGCCTACGTGTCGCTTGAGGTGACGGATACCGGCTGCGGCATGGACCCGGAAACGCGCGCTCGCGCATTTGAGCCATTCTTCACAACCAAGGAAAAAGGGAAAGGGACGGGGTTAGGTCTTTCGACAGTTTACGGTATCGTGAAACAGTCCGGTGGATATATCTGGCTCAGCAGTGAGCCGGGTCATGGCACGACATTTAAAATCTATTTACCCAGTGTTGAAGAGGCTGTGACTGCGGTGCAATTGCCTGAGGCTCCAGTTCGTCAGCACCGGGGAAGCGAGACTATTCTTGTTGTGGAGGATGAGGACGCCGTGCGCGCGCTTGTCCGCAGGCTTCTCCAGTCGCAAGGCTATCAGGTGCTTGAAGCCACCCGGGGCGATGAGGCCCTGACACTCTGCCATCGGCATAAACTGCCGATTCATCTTGCGTTGATGGATATCATCATGCCGCAATCGAATGGCCAGGAGCTTTCTCGCCGCATTCGAACCATTCACCCGGAAACCAGAATCCTCTTCATGACAGGCTATGCCGGCAACAAGATAGGGACCATCGACGTACTCGAAAAGGGCGCTCAATTTATTTTGAAACCCTTCACAGCCGATGCCCTCAGCCAGAAGATCCGATCTGTATTAGATATGCAATAAAGAGCCAAAACCAAGAGCGTAAGTTAAGTTATGGCGGCGGCTGGGGCCGTGACAGTACTATTTCTTCATATTGCTCAGGCTGGGTTACTACTAGCATTTCCTCGCTGTGATCGTGTCATTCCGGGCGGAGCGAGCAATCTCGCTTTGAAAGTAGAACGCTTGCGAGACTCCTGGTTGTCTTCGGCTTCTCGGAATGAGAGACGGCAAGAGTTTCTCCCCGACTAGCCCTCAAGAATCCCTCACTTGTGTTGTTGATTTCACGATTTCGCGTAGACTTGCACCTCACGAGCTGCCGGTTGCCGTATGTTTTAGATAGTAAATACCTGAAACAGGAGCATTTAAGGTGGATGGGTGATAATCCCGCGGCATTATAATGAGAGAGCTAGCGTCGCAGAACTGAAATATGCAGGATTTCCCCTGAGGCTGAGCGTGAGAGGGGGAGTAATATGATCATATGGGACCGAGGAGGGACGCCCAGGCTTACCCTTGTGTCTCTCTTTGCCCTTGGTTGGAAACAGTAGTGCTGAAAGAGGCGTGTTTAGATCCAAACCTTGAACCTGGTGAAAACTAATCAATGAAAATCAACAAGGATGCTCGAGTATTGGTGGTGGACGATGAGGCGCATCAAAGGGAGGGCCTTGCAACCTTGCTCCAAAGCTGGGGGTACGAGGCGGAGACAGCTTCAAACGGGCGTGAGGCGCTCGATAAGATTCCATCTTTTAATCCAGTGGTTGTGATCTGCGACCTCCGCATGCCGGATATGAGCGGCATGGATCTTCTGCGCGAGCTTCGCCACTCGCGACCCAGCATAAGTTTCATTATGCTTTCCGGTCAGGGAACCATCGGCGAGGCCGTCGAGGCGACCAAGCTGGGAGCTTTTAACTTTTTAGAGAAGCCATTGGATGTCAAGAAATTGCAGGTGGAACTGCGCAACTGCCTGGAACGGCGGATGAACGAGCGGGAATTGGAGATCGCGCAGCGACGCTTGAGGGATGCAGGTATTCTGGGAAGCCTGGTGGGCCGCTCGAAGAAGATGCAGGAGGTGATGTCGTTGGTGGCGCAGGTGGCTCCTTCCAGTGCGTCGGTGCTGATCACGGGTGAAAGCGGAACCGGCAAAGAGTTGGCGGCGCGAACCATTCATGAGTTAAGCCCTCGCCGAATGGGACCTTTTGTGGCTGTCAACTGTGCTGCCATCCCGGAAAGCCTGATGGAAAGTGAGATTTTCGGCCATGAGAAAGGGGCTTTTACCGGCGCCATGGACCGGCGGGCGGGATGCTTTGAGCTGGCGGATGGGGGCACGCTGCTGCTGGATGAGATCGGCGAGATGCCGATTGCCACGCAGGCAAAACTTCTGCGGGTCCTGGAGGATTCAAAAGTGCGTCGCCTAGGAAGCAAGGCGGAAATTGTGACCGACGTGCGCGTACTGGCCGCCACGAACAAGGTCCCTGAAGAGGCCGTGGCCAAGGGGCAACTGCGCAGCGACCTTTATTTTCGACTGAATGTGGTTCACATCGCGATGCCTCCGTTACGCGAACATCTGGAGGACCTGGAGAGCCTGATTGAGCGCCTTTTGGAGGAATTGAATCAGAAGCATCAAAAAAATGTAAGGGTCGTGGATTCCGAGGTGCTCGACCTTTTCCGGCGCTATAGCTGGCCTGGCAATGTGCGAGAGTTGCGCAATACCCTGGAGCGAGCGGTGGTGGTATGCTCCGGCGAAGTGCTGCGAAGGGCGGACTTGGCGCCAGGGTTCGGACAGACAACGCCAGCTGTCGCCGAGGGGGATTTGATGATCCGACCGGGCCTTACGGTGGCGGAAGTCGAGCGATTACTGATCCGGGAGACATTGGCCTTTACGAGCAATAACAAGACGCGCGCCGCCGAAATTCTGGGCATCAGTCTGAAGACCTTGCACAATAAGCTCAAGGAATATGAGAGTCAGCCTCAAAGTTAACCTTAAAGTTAAACTCACGGCCCTCATTTCTCTTCTCGTTTTGGGTGTAGTGCTGGTCACCTCGGCTCTCTATCTTGTGAATTCAGTTCATCAGACGATTGAGGGGGTACAGCAGATCGGCACATATATCCGCGATGAAACGTACTCGCGGGCGCGCGCCATGGTGGCAGCTACCCGCATTCCGCCCTATATCGATCCGAAGGATTTTGATGAAGTGCGGGCCTTCATCCGGGTTCAACTGAGCCAGGACGAGGGATTGCGCTCGCTCATGGTGTCCGCAGTCAGCTACTCCCCCGTCATCGATTATGTGGCGATCACGGGCCCGGATCGGATGATTCTGGTCCATAATGATCCGAGCGTCATCGGCCAGCCGTTGCCTCCCGCGCGTCCCCTTTCCGATCTTCTGAATGCCGGGTTATACCGCCAACTCCGCACCATCTACGGTCCCATTCGGGATTACGAGCTTGATCTGCCGCTGGTGATGAACCAGCAGCCTTTCTGCGACGTCCGAGTGGGTGTCTCGACGGTCTTTCTGGCGGCCCAGGTGACACCCCACCTGAAAAGCGCGTTGGAGCTCGCAGCGTTCGTGATTTTGCTCGCCACCGTGACGGCGGGCGTTCTTTCCTTTCGCATCTTGCGGCCCCTGGCTGCCATTTCTCAGAGCGTCGATCTCCTCGCCCGCGGAGAATTTGTGGAGCCGGTAAAGATCAAGAGCGAGGATGAATGGGGCGCGCTTTCCAGCAAGCTGAATCTGTTGGGCGAGCAGATTCGGGGCGACAAGGCTGCGTATCTGGCCCTCAAGGAGAACCTGGACCAGCTCTTTGCCAATCTGACCGACGGCGTGATGCTATTCGACGGCGAGGATCGACTGGTCCTTGTAACGCCTGCGGCTTCGCGATTCCTGAACCGCCCCGCAGAGGCGTTGCTCCATCGCACCCCGGCCGAAATTTTCTCGGATGAAAAGCCTCTCAGCCGGTTATTGCGTCAGGCTTTTCAGGAGAGAAATTCGCTGGCGGGTCAGCGGGTGGATTTGTCGGAAGACGCCACGACTTCAAGCGTCGCGGTTACAACCCATTTTGTGCGCGATCGAGGGGGGCTAGTGGCGGGCCTTGTGATGTTGCGCGACGCCGGAACACGCGCGCAGTTGAAGGATCAGATCGGTCTGGCCACGAAGCTTGCGGCCCTGGGCCGTCTTACTTCCGGAGTGGCCCATGAGGTGAAGAATCCTCTCAGCGCGATGAGCATTCAGATTGAAATCATTAAATCCAAACTGCTTCAGCATGAGCAAAGCAGTGAAGTGCAGCCTCAGTTGGATATCTTAACCGAAGAGATTCGGCGGCTGGACCGCGTCGTGAAGACCCTGCTGGATTTTACAAGGCCTCTCGAAATTCGCCGCACCGAAATCAACTTAACCGATGTGGTCCGCGAGGTCTTTACGCTGGCGGAACCTCAGGCTCGGAAATACAATGTAAAGTTAATTCTTGAACCCAATGGAGCCTTGCCCCCGCTCAGGGTGGATCGCGACCTGATCAAACAGGCGCTGCTGAATCTGGTGTTGAACGGCTGCCAGGCGATGCCGAACGGCGGGGAGCTTCGGGTGAAGCCTCAGGCGCGCGCCAAGACTGTCGAGCTTGAGATTGCCGATCAGGGGGTTGGAATTCCCGAAAGAGACCGGCAGAAGATTTTCTCCTTGTTTCATACGACAAAGCCCGGCGGCACGGGCGTCGGCTTGGCCATGGCCTTCCGCATCATCCAGCTCCACGATGGGTCGATTGACTTTTCGAGCGAGGTCAACCAAGGCACGGTCTTCCGCATTTCACTCCCCGCACAAGAAGCGGTTTAGCTGGAACCCAGAAAGCAAGTTGCTGTTTCGTTGTGAAAGAGATCGGTAAGGTGCTACTCTCTGGAATGTCGAATTTGAAACCTGCTAGTGCCGGTTACCCTTTAGCGAGAGCGCGCCTCGTTGGCGCCTGATACATACGGCGGAATGCTCAGGAGCTGCCCTCGGCAGGCGCCGCTCCATGCCTGTACAGGCTTAATTCCCTGATCCGGCCTCCGCAGCCTTAGCGCTGAAGAATTTTTCTTCCTCCCAACGCCAGGGCTAAGAAACCGGTACCTAACAGGAATAAGACGGGAGGCTCGGGCACCTTTGCCCCCGGATCAATTACCATCACGCTGATCGTGTTTTGGCCTACAGGCAGGATTCCGCCATTGGGCGCTCCCTTTGCTGGATTTTTGCTTTTAACGAAAAGGCTGATGTTATAAGTGTTGAAATCCTTATCATTCTCACTCGTTGGATCCGTCGTCGTAAACGCAATCCCCAAATCACAACTGGAGACCATTCCGCCTGCCTTTCCTTTAAGCATCAGACCAACAGCGCAGGCATTCTTGGCCGGAAACGTCAAATGCACGTTGTTGACGATATCGGCGGCAGGATTATCTTTCATGCCTCCGGTCAGCGCTGGATCTACCAATTCTGTAATTTGTATGGCGAACGCGTTGAGATTGGTTATCGTGTAATCAACAAAATGCGTAGCCGTGGGTGTGTCCAGAAAGGGCTCCGTTGGAGCATTAAGGGGGGTTACAGTGACGCTGATGTCGTCTGCAGCGACCGGCTGAGGTGACAGAATGAGCATTGAGGCAGCGATGGTTCCGATGACGAGGAGCGGATGAAATGATCTTCGGGAGATCATAGGGCCTCCTTGGATGCAGTCAGTCTGACCGCACAGGCGGGATTCAAAAAAGCTCTCGTATCATCAAAGACTTACAAGAGTCGATTCCGTCTGCCGGCTCTATTCGAGGTTTTCTGTACAGGTTGTTCAGCAATTGCCGTTATTCTTGCGCCAGATAAAAACCTCCGTCAAGTACTGGCTTAGTGATCATCATTCGTGCCAGCCGCTCAAGAGATGTTGTCCATTGTGATACTTCCTCGGCAGAACTCATGCGAATCGCGGCTATTGAGGGTCACGGTGCCTGGGGCTGGAGGGCTTGTTGATGGCGCAGTCTTCTGATATGGTTTGCATCTTTGCTTGATCGGCATAAGGACTCAACTTCGGAGGGTGCTTCTCAAAGTGTTCGCCACAAAAAGATGGATGGCCGCCTCCTTGTTGCTGGCGTTTACCGCTCCTTTGTTAGGCCAGCCGGTGAAGCGAAATCTCACGCTTGAGCTTGTCAGCCATCCTGACGAGGTGGTTCCACCTGGACCGGAGAATATCCGCTGGCGTCCACACACGGATCAAATCAGCTTTATTGAAGAATCCTCAAGCGGAGGGCCTGCACGCGCCATCTGGCTTTACGACGCCACCACCGGCGCGAAACAACGGCTGCTGAGTCAAAGTCAGGCAGGCCAGAAGATCAGCTTGGAGTCTTATCAGTGGTCGCCCGACGGGAGAAGGCTATTGCTGGAGGGCGGTGGTGACCTTTGGCTTTTTGATATGAACACCGGCAAAGTGCGCTGCCTCGCGCATGGGGCAGAGCCGGAAGGGGAATCAGCCTTCTCACCGCGAGGAGACCAAGTTGGTTTTATCGCGGCCAATAATCTGTACGTTGTAGATTTGAAGAGCGGCCACATCCGCCAACTCAGCCGTGACGGCAGCGCCACAGTTCTCAACGGCGTGCAGGATTGGGTCTACGGCGAGGAACTGGCATACCGAGAGACGAAACGGGCTTATGAGTGGTCGCCCGACAGTACGAAGATTGCCTATCTTCGGCTTGATGACGGCCCGGTGCCACGATATCCACTCATCGACTTTCTTCAGGTTCATGCGACACTTTTGGAGCAGCGCTTTCCGCAGCCCGGTGATCCAAACCCGGTTGCAACCCTGCACGTGGTCAACGTCGAGGGCGGCCAGGATTCGGCCTACAAACTTCATCAAGGCGCTGAATATATTGTGCCGGCGTTCACGTGGACCCCGGACTCTCAGGCCGTTTGTTTCCTGACCTTGAACCGCAACCAGACACGCGAAGTGATGCACCTCTGGAGCTCGAAGGGGGATTTCCATCCCCTTGTTGAAACTGATCCTTATTGGATCAACAACGTGGAGCCGCCACAATTCATCGACCATGGACAACATTTCCTCTGGCTCTCTGAGCGGGATGGCTGGCTTCATCTCTATCTTTTCAGCCGCGACGGAAAGCTAGAAAAACAACTGACTTGCGGGAAGTGGCTGATTGATCATCCGGTTTTTGAGGATATTCCTTCGTTCCAGATCGATGAGAAGGGAGGATGGGCCTATTTTGAATCCACCCGCCAGGATCCGCGCGAGCGGCAGATTTATCGGGTGCGGCTCAATGGAATGGAAATACAGCAGCTCACGAAGCAGCCTGGAACCCATGACCTTCGCCTTTCCCCTGATGGGCGGTTTCTAGTGGATGATTTTTCCTCCATCACCGATCCTCCTGAAACGCGATTATTGAAAAGCGATGGGACTTACCTCTCGACTCTCGATAAACCCGCCAACCACTTATCGAATTATGCCCTGGGACTAACCGAGCTTGTTTCGATAAAAGCCGCGGATGGGACCACGCTTTATGCCCGGCTCGTCAGACCCGCGAACTTTAATCCTCAGAAGAAGTATCCTGTCATTGTCTATGTTTACGGCGGTCCTCATTTTCAGATTGTTCGCAACGAGTGGGGGACAACCTCGTTGCTGGATCAGTTGCTGGCCGAGCATGGGTTCCTGATCTGGTCGCTCGATAACCGCGGCTCATGGGGCAGGGGACACGCCTTTGAAACCGTCGTCTTCAAGCGCCTTGGGGAACGAGAGCTTCAGGATCAGCTTGCGGGAGTGAAATATCTGAAATCCTTGCCTTACGTCGATGGGTCTCGAATCGGCATCTGGGGTTGGTCCTACGGTGGCTATATGACTCTTTATAGTCTGACCCATGCCCCTCAGGTATTTAAATGCGGCATCGCTGGCGCTCCAGTCACGGACTGGCGCTTTTACGATTCGATTTACACGGAACGCTATATGCGTACGCCAGAGGAGAATCCCGAAGGCTATCGCGAGTCTTCGCCCGTCCGGTCGGCGGGTAACCTGCGAGCAAAATTGCTCCTGATCCACGGCGTTGCGGATGATAATGTGCATTTGCAGAATACGCTGAATTTCATCCAGGCGTTGATCGAAGCCAAAATCTCTTACCAGCTTTACTTACAGCCCGCGCAGAAGCATGGGTTTCGTGGAGAAGTCCCAATCAGCTATCGGAACATGAGAATTTTTGATTTTTTTGAAAAGAATCTGTGAGGAATGACCGTGAAGAACGATTTCAAGCCAATGGCAGTGCTCCGTCAAATGGTCATCTTCGTCGGGATTGTTTCTATCGGTTTAGGCTGCAGGATGCTGGCCGTGTCCTCTCAATCCGGGCCGAGCCTGCAAGGTTTTTCTGCGGCCAACGCTCAGAGGGAGCAGCAGTGGGAGTCGAAGTTCCGCGCGATCCCGAGCGCGCAGATTATCCGCGACACAAACAGGTTTCTTTCCGCTTATCCTCACAATGCCGGGTCGGCGCGCGACAGGCAGAATGCAGAATGGATTCTTAGAAAATTCAATCAGTGGGGATGGAAGGCGAATATTGAGACATTCTATGTATTGCTGCCGATTCCGAAGGAGCGTCTTGTGGAACTCGTGGCGCCGAATCGATTCCGAGCAAGGCTGGAGGAGCCGACGATTGCAGTTGACCCTACCAGCGATCAGCATCAGGAACAATTGCCGACTTATAACATGTATTCTGCTGATGGGGATGTCACGGCCCCCCTGGTCTATGTGAATTATGGGATGGAATCCGATTACAAGCAGCTTGAACAATTGGGCATTTCCGTGAAGGGAGCTGTTGTGATTGCGCGCTATGGGGCAGGCTGGCGAGGTCTGAAGCCGAAACTCGCGGCTGAGCACGGGGCGGTGGGCTGCCTTATTTATTCCGATCCGCGCGACGATGGCTACTGGCAGGGCGAAGTCTTCCCACAAGGGCCCTGGCGCCCGCGCGGAGGTGTGCAGCGGGGGAGCGTCATGGATATGGTGATCTATCCGGGTGATCCCTTGACGCCGGATGTGGGCGCAACGAAAGACGCGAGACGATTGCCGCTCAAGGATGCCAAGACCATCACCAGAATTCCGGTGTTGCCCCTTTCATACGGCGATGCACAGCCTCTGCTTGCAGCGTTGGGGGGGCCGACTGCTCCGCCCGAATGGCGTGGCGCCTTGCCCATCACCTATCGTGTCGGCCCGGGTCCAGCGAAAGTGCATCTCAGGGTGATTTCGAGCTGGGATATCAAACCGATTTACGATGTGATCGCCCGCATTCCTGGATCAACAGATCCGGATGAGTGGATTATTCGTGGAAATCATCACGATGCCTGGGTCAACGGTTCAGAGGACCCAGTTTCCGGTCTCACCCCGATGCTCGAGGAAGCGCGGGCCTTTGGAGAGCTTCTGAGGCAAGGTTGGAAGCCCAAGCGCACTGTCATTTATTGCGCCTGGGATGGAGAGGAAGAAGGCTTGCTGGGATCGACGGAATGGGCTGAAGACCACGCGGATGATCTGCGTCAACATGCCGTGGTCTATATCAATTCAGACTCGAACGCACGAGGGTACCTTAATGCTTCCGGCTCTCCCTCCCTTCAGAAATTTATCGATGCAGTTGCGAGCGATATTCAAGATCCTGAAAAAGGCATTTCGGTGGAAAAGAGACTTCGCTTTTATCGCCTGACGCATGCCAAGACAGATGCTGACCGAGAAGCATTGCGCAACGGGCGAGAGTTAAAAATCGGCGCACTTGGTTCTGGATCAGACTATTCTGTATTTATCGATCACTTGGGAATTGCCTCTCTGGACTTGGGTTATAGCGGTGAGGATGGCGGCGGAATCTATCATTCGATTTACGATGATTTTTACTGGTATTCACGCTTTGGAGACCCTGATTTTATTTATGGAAGGACGCTGGCTCAGACGGCCGGCACGGCGGTGATGCGGCTGGCGGACGCGGACTTGCTTCCTTTCGAATTTAAGCCGCTTGTGGAGGCCGTCAAGACATATACCGCTCAGGTCCGAGGCTATTTGAGAAGTGAACGAAAACAGACGCGTGAGCGAAATATGGAAATCATGGAAGGTGTTTTCACGGCAACGATGGACCCGCGAAAACATCGGGTGCCGCCCCACATGCAGGCCATTCCGCCCTACCTGAATTTCGCTCCTCTCGAAAACGGCGTCGCCAGTTTAGAACACAGCGCCGATGAATATGCGAGGGCTTTGAATGAAGCCGAGTCTCACGGAGGTCTGAAGGAATCTCAGGACTCTTTCAAGCAGGTAAACCAATTGTTGCGCGAAAGCGAGCAAATGCTGACCAGCGGAGATGGGTTGCCAGGAAGGCCCTGGTATAAGAACGAGCTTTGCGCGCCCGGCATGTATACCGGCTATGCTGCGAAAACTCTGCCGGCGGTGCGAGAGGCGGTTGAGCAGAACGATTGGAAGTTAGCAGACCAGCAAATGATGACTCTGGGCGCAGTATTGAGCCGCGAAGCAGCCCTCATCGCCAACGCTGCCAGTGAACTTGAGAAGGCGGCAAAGTGAGCGCTATAATTTTCCGGCTGAATGTTCAATAGTTTCTGGAATCGAGCGGATTGTGAGCCGTAAAATAAAGGTGCCTTTTTAGTGAAGACAGGACAATAAAAACGGATCGATCTCAAAGGAGAGGATTATGAGACGTTATCGTGTGATGACTTTTACTTTCGTGCTGGGTTTTGTGTTTGCAAGTGTAGCTTTGTCACAGGGAAACCCACGGGGGCTCGCTAAACTGAGTCTGAATGGCCAGACGGTTTCCATTGATTATGGTCGCCCTTCTCTCAGGGGCCGCACAATAGATCAGATGTTAGGTAAGCTGAAGCCAGGCGGTTACTGGCGTCTGGGGGCGGATAAATCCACCACATTTACGACGGGCACGGATTTGAAGTTTGGCGATGTGACTATCCCCAAAGGCATCTACAGCATTTGGGCGCAGCGTCAGAGTGATAATTCCTGGAAGCTGGTTTTCAACAAGCAGCATGGCCAGTGGGGCACGGATCACGATCCTTCCCAGGATTTCGCGTCGGTGCCTTTGAAGGAGACGAAAGCATCAAGCTCGGCTCAAATGCTGACGATTCGACTGACAAAGAGCGGCGACGGCGGCGACATGATTGTTCACTGGGGCAACATGGAGTTGACCACACATTTCACGGCTTCCTGAGCTCAAGCTCCCGCGTTGAAAGCCCGGCACAACGATTAAGGCGCGAAGTGCTAGTGCGGGGATCCGTTGCGATCATCTTTACAATCTTTCGCGTCAATTGTGAGACAGGGGCATGAGCCATGTCTTCGATTGAAAACCACCTGACCTCTTTTTGTGGAGAGTCATTGCCCAGTTCGACCCGATGCAACGTTACTTGAATTGCCCTGAAAGTGATGTTGTGACGTAGAGCGCCTGGCATCTCTTCGATACATGAGAATTTGCCCGTTGCGTGGGCTAGCTTTGCCCGCAAACGCTGTACGGCCTGCCTTTTCGATTCTCCAAAGGCGGCGGGGAAGTTCCATAAATCGCTCATTAGCCCTTCATCAAGCCCGCGGATGAAGGCCAGCTTGTGTTCTTTCTGAATAATCGCAATAGCAAGATGCCTGGATTCCACAGGTCGTCTGGGTTTGGGTGTGGGATAATGATGCGGTTTTCCTGAGTGAAAGGCGCGACACCATGGGCGCAAGGGGCAAATGCCGCAATCAGGGTTGCGTGGCAGGCAGACGGTTTGCCCTAACTCCATCATCGCCTGGTTAAAGGCGCCGGGATTATTTCTGGAGATCAACACCTGAAGCTTGCGCTCAGCCCGGCGGCGAAATATGGATTGCTGTAAATAACCCTTCCAGGCATATAGGCGCGCCATCACACGAGCGACGTTACCGTCAAGCACCGGGATCGGCTGGTTATAGGCAATGCTGAGCACAGCGCGGGCCGTGTAGTGTCCTACTCCCGGAAGCGTCAAGGCCTTCCGATAATCGGAAGGAAATTTCCCTCCGAATTCCCCGACGATTCTCTGTGCCGCCAGATGCAGGTGACGCGCTCGCCGATAGTAGCCCAGCCCTGACCATCGTTCAGCGATTTTCTCAAAAGGAGCAGCGGCGAGGCGCGCAATATCCGGAAAAACCCGAAGAAAGCGCTGATAATAGGGAATGACCGTGGCAATCTGAGTCTGCTGAAGCATGACTTCAGAAATCCAGATGGCGTAAGGATCTCGCGTCTTGCGCCAGGGTAGACAGCGGGCGTGAGAGCCATACCAATTTAAAAGAGCGTTGCGAATGGCTATGTTTTGTTTTTGATTTCTCATTGAAGAGCTTTAGAATCTCCAAGAAAACCCAGGTTTGTTACTCGCTTTTTCCAGATAGAACATGGCATACCAAAATCTTCGTGAATTCGTCGCGCGGTTGGAGCGCGAGCAACAGTTGAAGCGAATCAGGGTCCCAATCGACGTGGATCTTGAGATCACCGAGATTACGGATCGCGTCTCCAAAGCCGGCGGGCCGGCATTGCTTTTTGAAAAGCCATGTTCCGCCCAAAATAACACGGAATATCGCCTCCCGCTGTTGATTAATACTTTCGGAACCCGGCAGCGGCTTGAGATGGCTCTGGAGGTCAATTCCGTCGAGGATATCGCCAGGCGAATCGAGGACCTCCTGGAGATGCGGCCTCCCGAAGGTCTCCTGGATAAGGTGCGTTTGTTGCCCAGGCTCGCAGATCTCGGGTCGATTTTCCCCAAACGGGTCAAGGACGGGCCGGTAAAAGAAGTGATCGAGCCTCAGGATTTTTCGCTGGCGCGACTTCCGATTATGAAGTGTTGGCCTCAGGATGGGGGGCGGTTCATCACATTTCCCATGGTGATTACGCGGAGTCCGAAGAATGGGCGTCGTAATGTGGGGTGCTACCGAATGCAGGTTTTTGATGAACGCACCACAGGGATGCACTGGCAGATTCACAAGGGAGGCGCCGAACATTTCCGCTGGCTTGAGCGGCAAGGAAAGGGACGTCGGATGGAAGTGGCGGTGGCTTTGGGGGCGGATCCGGCCACAATGCTTTCCGCAATCCTTCCCCTTCCCGAAGATTTGGATGAGTTTATCTTTGCGGGATTTTTGCGACAGGAGCCAGTGGAGTTGGTGAAATGCGAAACCTCGGATTTGGAAGTTCCCGCGCAGGCGGAAATTGTGTTGGAGGGCTATGTCGACCTTGATGATCTCCGGAGGGAAGGGCCTTTTGGCGATCACACGGGATTTTATTCGCTTGAGGATCAGTTTCCAGCCTTCCATCTTACCTGTGTAACTCATCGGAAGAACCCTATTTACGTCTCGACCCTTGTGGGGCCCCCACCCATGGAAGACTATTGGATGGGATATGCCGTGGAGCGCATCTTTTTGCCCTTGATGCGCAAACAGCTTCCGGAAGTGGTCGATATGCATATGCCGGCGGAAGGCGTGTTTCATAATCTCATGATCGTCGCCATCCGGAAGAGTTATCCCGGGCATGCCCGTAAGGTGATGAACGCGATTTGGGGTTTGCCGGGAGCGATGTTTACCAAGTGTCTTGTGGTCGTCGATGACGATGTGGACGTTCACAATTTGCGCGAAGTGGTGTGGAAGGCGTTCAATCATATTGATCCGGAACGGGATATTCAGTTTGTTCTGGGCCCGGTCGATCAACTTGAGCATGCATCCCGACTTCCAAACTTTGGTTCAAAGATGGGCGTGGATGCCACGCGTAAATGGCCCGGCGAAGGTTTTAATCGCCCTTGGCCAGATGAGATCAAAATGGACGCTCAGGTCAAAGAGCGGATTGACAGAATATGGAAAGACTTGGGCCTCTGAAACCTGCTAGCGTGGTTTTCTGTTCGGGTTGCAGCCATCATCCCATGCATCATGGCTCTGCTCCCACGAGGGTTATCCACAAATTGCTTGTGCTCCGCCTAAAAAATAAAACCTCTTTGACCCGTTCCCGCATCTAATCTTTTACTACTTCTAAAATACAACCAAGGAGGTGATGGCGCATGAGGATTGCGCAAGTTGCGCCACTATATGAACGTGTGCCTCCCTGCCTATACGGAGGGACTGAAAGGGTGGTGTCCTACCTTACCGAGGAGTTCGTGCGCCTGGGGCATGATGTGACCCTTTTTGCGAGCGGTGATTCGATCACTAAGGCGCGTCTCGTTTCGCCATGCCCGGAATCTCTTCGGCTAAACCGCTCCTGTATTGATCAGTTAGCGTATCATATCCTGATGCTTGAACAGGTCTTCCGCGAAGCTGAGGAATTTGATATTATTCACTTTCATATCGATTATTTGCATTTTCCACTGACGCGGAGGCAAAATTGGCCCCACCTTACGACGCTTCATGGACGGCTCGATATACCTGATCTCGTCCCTCTCTATCAAGAATTTATTGAAATGCCGGTGGTTTCAATTTCAAACGCTCAGCGGCAGCCTCTGCCATGGCTCAATTGGCAGGGTACTGTCTATCATGGTCTTCCAAGAGATCTCTATCAGTTCCGTCCAGGACCGGGGAGGTATTTGGCTTTTTTGGGGCGCATCTCACCTGAGAAGGGAGTGGATCGTGCCATTGAAATCGCAAAGCGGGTCGGCATTGAACTTAGAATTGCGGCTAAAATTGACCGGGCGGACCGAGAGTACTACGAATCGACGATAAAGCCTCTCCTTCAGCACCCCCTGATCCACTATATTGGAGAAATCGGCGAAAAGCAGAAAGATGAGTTCCTGGGGAATGCGATTGCGTTGTTAGTTCCTGTTGACTGGCCGGAGCCCTTTGGCCTGGTCATGATTGAAGCTATGGCCTGCGGCACGCCAGTGGTTGCCTTTCGGCGAGGCTCGATTCCGGAAATCGTAGAGGACGGTAGAAGTGGCATCATTGTGGAGGATGTCGATCAGGCGGTGCGGGCGCTGGAAAGAGTTATGAAAATTCCGCGCAAAGGATGCCGACAGGCTTTTGAGGAGCGCTTTCTCGTTTCACGCATGGCTCAGGACTATATCAAGATTTACGATCGGTTGCTGGAGGAGCAACCGCTTGTCACGCCGTTCTCGCTGAGGAAAGGGCTTTGGACGAGGTCATCCGCGTAAAAGACCAGTACTACATTCTCTCAACCTCCTCCCTGGCAGATGACCGCACCCGGGTTCTCAAGCATGGTGACACTTTTGCAGTGTATGACCGGCGGGGAGATATCGAGCCTCTGGGCAAGGGCACACAGGGGCTCTACCACCGCGAAGCGCGTTATCTCTCCCTGTGGGTACTCCGGCTCGATCATGACCGACCGCTGTTGTTGAGTTCTACGGTCAGAGAAGATAATGCTTCTACTGCCACGGACCTGACCAATCCGGATTTTTATAAGGAAGGGGGAGTGATTGTTCCCCGGGGCACACTGCATATCTCTCGCTCAAAATTTCTCTGGGAAGGTTCCCACTATGAGCAACTTCACATTGTGAATTACAGCCTCTCTTCAGTCGATCTCACCTTCTCAATTCAGTTTGCGGCAGATTTTGCAGATATTTTTGAAATCCGGGGGATCAAGCGCGCCAAGCGGGGCCGGCTTCTTCCGGAAGAGCTGGAAGAAGACCATGTTGTGCTTTCTTACGAAGGTCTGGATGGGATTATCCGTCGGACCATCATTCATTGCACTCCCAAGCCGCACCGCATCACACCTTCTGAAATATTCCTCTCAGCCTCACTTCAACCGAAAGAGAGCCGCCATTTCTTTGTAACTGTTTCTTGTCATTCTTCTCAAAACGGATCGCCAAGCAGAATCAGCTTCGATGTGGCGGTTCAGAAGTCGACTCAGGAACTGAGGCAAGCGGAGGCCAGTATTTGCCGCATTTATACGTCGAATGAACAATTTAACGATTGGCTGAACCGATCGGCGGCGGATCTGCTGATGATGATCACTCAGACCCCCTACGGTCCTTATCCTTATGCAGGTGTTCCATGGTTCAGCACAGCGTTCGGCCGAGACGGCATTATTACGGCTTTGGAAACCCTATGGGTTAATCCGGGGATCGCCCGTGGCGTGTTAGCCTACCTTGCTGCGCATCAGGCGAACGAAGTGGATTATGAGTCGGACGCCGAACCGGGGAAGATTCTGCATGAGACACGTCAGGGAGAGATGGCGTCCCTTAAGGAGGTTCCCTTCGGTTGCTACTATGGGAGCGTTGATGCGACCCCTTTGTTTGTAATGCTGGCCGGAGCGTATTATCGTCGCACGGGAGATCTGCCGTTCATTAAAGCGATCTGGCCCAATATCCTCAAGGCTCTGGAGTGGATTGATCAGTACGGTGATATGGATCATGATGGGTTTGTTGAATACTCACGCCGTTCCCCCAAAGGGTTGGTCCACCAGGGCTGGAAAGACTCCAACGATTCTATCTTCCATAGTGACGGAGAACTGGCAGAAGGCCCAATTGCCTTATGTGAGGTCCAAGGTTATGTTTATGCCGCCAAGCGGCGTGCCGCCAGGCTGGCTGCTGCGTTAGGTTTTGATGAGCAGGCGGGGATTCTGCAAGCACAGGCGCGGACGCTACGCGAACGGTTCGAAAAAGCGTTCTGGTGCGAGGACCTGGGGACCTACGCGCTGGCGCTTGATGGGAAAAAGCAACCTTGCCGTGTTCGCACCTCCAACGCTGGCCATTGCCTTCATACCGGAATTGCGAACTATGAACACGCAGAGCAGGTAACCCGCGCTTTGCTGAGTGAGGATTTTTACTCAGGATGGGGCATCCGAACTGTCAGTGCCCGCGAAGTGCGTTATAATCCGATGTCCTATCACAATGGCTCGGTATGGCCGCACGATAACGCTTTGATCGCACAAGGGATGGCGCGCTATGGTTTTCATGAGGCGGCAGCCCGGATTCTAAATGGTTTGTTCGACGCCAGCATCTTTATGGATTCTCACCGCTTGCCGGAGCTCTTCTGTGGTTTTCCGCGCCAACCTGCTCAAGGTCCTACGCTCTATCCTGTAGCTTGCTCACCTCAAGCCTGGGCTGCGGCCTCCGTTTTTATGATTCTCGAGGCTTGTCTTGATATTACGATCCGAGGACATCGACCTCTGGTTCTCTTCCGAAAGACCTTTTTGCCCCAGTCCCTGCATCGTATCGAAATGCGAGGTCTCCAAGTGGGAGATGCAACGGTTGATCTTGCTGTGCGTCGGGTTGGGGAGGGCATCGAAGTGAGTGTCATGAGAAAACAGGGTGAGGTCCAGATTGTTTCAGTGAAATGAACACCATGACGAAACAATTTCAGAACCCACCCTGCATGAACGAGAATTGAAAAAGATAGTTTTTCTCCAGTCCCGCGATTAGCCAAGACCGTTGGTCTTCTGGGTCTTGCCGAAAATTAGCTTTTCTTTCCATCCGCTGAGGTCAATCTGTGTGATGCGACGCACGTTATGCTGAGGAGCGGAGTAATAAACTTCAGTTTGGCTATTTTTGCGGGATTCAGGGACAATCTTGACAGGCACGGTGCCAATCAGATTTCCATTCTGATAGAAGGTCGCTTCAGGTCTGGCAGAATGGTTGTCCACAACCACACGATAATTGCCTGGCGACAGGGTTAAACTGTTTGCGATCTGGCCTTTATAGATGAGATTGACATGGCTGGATTTAGCAAATGTTAAGCCGCAGACAAATAATACCGCAGTAGCAGTTCCAAGTAATAAAGTCGCGAGTTTATTCTTCATGTTTTGACTTCCTTTCATGACCCCAATTTCTTTTCCATAAAGTGGGATGGTTTCACAGGGTATTTTCGTTGTCCGTCTGATCCAAAGCCCAACAGCTGATATTTCCACGGACCATCCAGCAATTTCCAATCTGCTCAAAGCGAAAATTTCTCAAGCGTGCGGCCTGCTCCAGTTGGCTCACGCCCTTGCCGCCGAATGCAGACCGGCTTTGCTGGGAGCCGATAATGATCGGCGCAAAGAACCAGTAAATCCGATCGATAAGCCGGAGGTCATGAAAACTTCCAAGGACCTCGCTTCCCCCCTCGACCATCACGCTGAAAATTCCATCCCGGGCCAGCTTTCTCAGGAGACTCTTGATGGGAACGCGCGTGCCATCAAACCGCCAGACTCGCGCCCCAGCCTGTTTCAACTGCTCAGCCTTCGGGGAAGCCAAACTTGCAGTGGTCGCCACGATGCATCGGCCCGATTTCAACACCCTTGCGCGGAGCGGAATTCGGAGCCGCGAATCCAGCACAATGCGCCAGGGTTCAACTGGACCGGCGGGCCGTAGGCCGAGATGCGGGTCGTCGGCAAGAATGGTATTCACCCCCACCAGAACAGCTTGATGCTCCCGCCGGATCTCGTGTGCTCGGCGTCGCGCTTTCGTATTCGTGATCCACTTCGAGGCTCCTGTTCGAGTAGCGATCTTCCCATCAAGGCTTGTGGCCACCTTCGCTGTGACGAAGGGCAAACCTGTAGCTCGGAATTTCAAATAAACTTCATTCAAGGCTGCTGCCTCTGCGCGGCAGACGCCGGAGATTATTTGCAGGCCATGTTGGCTAAGGATCGCGGCACCCTGGCCGTTGACAACAGGATTGGGATCGGGAATTGCGTAGACCAGGCGGCGGATTCCCGATTGGAGAATAGCGTCCGTGCAAGGAGGGGTTCGACCGAAATGGCAGCAAGGTTCCAGATTTACATAAAGTGTTGCATTGCGCGCGCGCGGCCCAGCTTGCTTCAGCGCCTCGATTTCCGCGTGTGGAGTGCCTGCGCCGTGATGAAAACCGCGCCCCACAATCTTGCCGCTGCGGACAATCACACAGCCAACCCAAGGATTCGGATAGGGTAAAACAGGGCTTTGGCGCGCCAAGCTTAGAGCTTCGCGCATATAGCGTTCATCAGCCTGCAAAGGAGTGGAGGACATGAGAGGCTACTGCACTTTACTCAGCAGGTGCCCTAATTTGTCTTTCTTGACCTTCAGATAAGATCGGTTGTTCTTGTGCGGCGTTGTTTCAAGCGGAATTCGCTTCACAATATTTAGACCGTAGCGCTCAATTCCACGGATTTTGTGAGGGTTATTGGTGAGCAGATGAATCTTACGGACACCTAGATCGGCCAGAATCTGCGCTCCAACGGAATAGTCGCGCATGTCGGCTGGCAGGCCCAGACGCTCATTGGCTTGCACGGTATCGAGCCCATTATCTTGTAAGGCGTAAGCGCGGATTTTATTTGTCAGACCGATACCTCGCCCCTCCTGGCTCAGGTAAAGGATCACTCCTTCACCCTTCTCGGCCACTTTGCGCATGGCGGACTCCAGTTGCTCGCGGCAGTCGCACCGAATTGAGTGCAGGGTGTCGCCGGTGAGGCATTGTGAGTGGACGCGCACCAGAGTAGGTCGGTTGGGAGAGATCCGGCCCATCACCAGCGCCAGGTGTTCACGATTCTGAGATGGACAACTATAAACGTGGGCGGTGAAATTGCCGTATTCCGTCGGAAGCTGCGCCGTGGCCACACGGTCTACCAGTTTCTCTGTATTCCGGCGGTATTCAATTAATTGCTCAATCGTAATCATGCGCAGGCGAAAGCGTCGCGAGAGTTCCTGAAGGATTTTCAGGTTAGCGGCCCGGCCATGCTGATCGAGGATTTCGCACATCACCCCCACGGGTGAGAGCCCGGCCAACCGCGCCAGATCAACAGCAGCTTCCGTATGGCCGGCGCGGTCAAGCACACCCCCTGACCGGGCGCGAACCGGAAACACATGCCCTGGCCGGACCAGATCATAGGGTTTTGCGCGAGGATCACCCAATACCCGCACAGTGGTTGCACGGTCGGCCGCAGAGATTCCGGTGGTGACGCCTTTTCGCGCGTCGACAGAAACCGTAAAATTACACCCGAAAGGCTGCGTGTTTTCTTCCTCCGGCACCATCGAACTCAGTCCCAATTTCACGGCGCGAGCGCGCGGTAAAGCGACGCAGATCAATCCTCCGCCATGACGAATCATGAAATTGATATCGGCCGCAGTGGCTTTTTCCGCCGCCATGACAAAATCCGCTTCATTTTCTCGTTCGGAGCTGTCGCGGACAATCACCATGTGGCCCCGTCGAATTTCCTTCAGGGCGTCTTCAATGCTGGAATCCGTGTACATAGGGATTTATTTCTTCACTCGATTCAATGCGGTCAGTGTCGCTAAAGCGGCCCGTGCAGCTTCAAAGCCCTTGTTCAAGCGATTGTTGCCAGCTCGCCGCAAGGCATCACGACGATTATAAGTGGCGAGCACCTCAAAGATGATCGGGATGTCATATTTTAAGGAAACTTCCATGATGCCGCGTGCGCATTCCTGAGCGACTAACTCAAAATGGAATGTCTCACCGCGAATCACGGCGCCAAGCGCGATGACAATATCGTAAAGTTTTTGTGCTGCGAGTCGCTGCGCAAGGATCGGAATCTCGAAGCACCCCGGAACGCTGTAACAGGTGATTTGATCACGACGGAGGCCCGCTTCTTGCAGGCCTTCAATGCACTTTTCTTCAAGGCTGCGGGTGATCTCCGGATTGTAATCTCCTCGGATCAAAGCGATTCGCAGCCGCCGGAGGAATGCCGGATCTGCGCCCGGTTCGAAAGGGGGAGGCAAAGGAGTAGTGCGTCTCATCGTCTGAGCAGTTTCTCGACATATTTCGCCAGAATATCCAACTCAATATTCACACGCTCGCCCAGTCCCTTCTCCCCTAGGGTCGTATGTCCCAACGTATATTCCAGTAACGACACTCGAAATCGCCCGGGGCGGATACTCATGACCGTCAGGCTCACCCCATCCACTGCCACTGAACCCTTTTCTACCAGATAACGACTGAAGCGGGCTGGCAGTTGAAACTCAAAAATCTTGGCATTGCCATCATTGTAAATCTTCCGAATTTGTGCTGTCGTGTCAATGTGCCCCTGCACCAGGTGTCCGCCTATTAGGCTCTGAAGGGTCAGACTCCGCTCTAGGTTGACTTTTCTCCCCGGCCGGAAATTTCCCAGTGTCGTCCGGCGAAGCGTTTCAGGCATATAGATGACTTCGAAAGCCTTTCGGTTCACCTTTTGGATGGTGGAACATACGCCCTCGATGGAGATGCTTTCTCCGCTATTCAACTTCCAGCCGCGGGGAGTTCCAACCAGGAACTTACGCTGACCCTTTGAATCCTCAATCGACAGGATGGGACTTATTGTTTCGACAATGCCGCTGAACACCGCTTGCGAGGTTCTCTTTCCAATTGTCTGAGTTGAATAGATGCGGGTTTTCTACCAATACTTAGTTTAACATAGCGCATGCTCAAAGCCTCTTTCACCTAACTTCTCGTAGCCTCTGTCGTTAGAAGTGCGGTGGCCTTCCGAAATAATCGGCGATCTTGCAAATTCCCAAGGGACGTGTTTCAGTGTATTCTGGAAGCCTTGAAAGTCAGAGGCCGTCTGTGCATTGGCTTTGAGTTGCGAAGATGAACCTCTTTTTCTTGATCAGGGACCTGCAAGGTCCACCAACGGCATTTTAGAGTGCAAGGGCACTCCTATAAGGGGGCAATGAGAAATCGATGGCGATCTCCACCGAAAAGTTTCAAAAGGTCGAAATCATAGAGCGCAAAGACTACAGCAGTGACCTATGGTCGATCCGTGTGAAAACCGAAGATAAATTTGTCTTCAAGCCCGGTCAATACGCGACCCTGGGGCTTGAGCGTGGCTCGCGCCTGGTGCAGCGCGCTTATTCGATTGTTTCAAGCCCCTGCGAAGAAGACCTGGAATTCTTTTTTGAGCTTGTTCCTCAGGGGGAATTGACTCCCGGACTCTTTGACCTCAAGATCGGCGACACGTTATGGATGCGGCGCCAGGCCCGAGGCCTTTTTACTTTGGATGACAGGGGCAATCGTAAGAAATTCTTTCTGCTATGCACAGTAACAGGAGTAGCCCCCTATGTCAGCATGGTGCGCACGCTCGCTCGCGCGGAGCAGGAAAATCGTCCGGTCAGTTATGAGATCACGCTGATTCAGGCGGCCAGCCGTTCATGGGAATTCGCCTATCGGGAGGAGCTTGAGGCGTTGGCGAAAGGCTCCGCCTGGCTCCGCTACATCCCGTCCGTAAGCCGGCCCTGGGAAGACCCAGGCTGGAAGGGTGAGGTGGGGCGGGTTGAGGATATCGCCCGTAAATATCTGGATTCCCTCGGGCTGGAACCCACTGAAACCCTGGCCTACTTATGTGGCCATCCGCAAATGATTGAAAACTGCAAAGGAATTCTCAAAAGGCGAGGATTTCCCAAGGAATCTATCCGCGAAGAAATTTATTGGATCCCGGCCAAGAAGTCGGGGGTGGAAGCCGCGGTATAATCGCTCGAATTCCCTCGCGCGTCATAAGGCGCCATGAAAACCCGAAGTAAGCTCCCGCCTGGCCCGCCCGGGCATTTTCTGGTCGGCAATTTTCCCCTCGGAACGCGTGATCCTTTGAAGCTCCTTACCCAATGGGCAAGGGAATATGGCGACATTTTCTATTACCGTGCATTTGCAACGCGTGTCTACTTTCTCAACCGTCCGGACCTTATCGAGTCTGTCCTGGTTACGAACAGCCGAGATTTCATCAAGGGACGAGGACTGCAGGTGAACCGGCGACTCTTTGGAAACGGGTTGCTGACGAGCGAGGGGGATTTCTGGCTGCGTCAGCGCCGATTGTGCCAGCCTGCTTTCCATCGAGATGGCCTTCAGGCATTCAGTGTTCAGATGGTGGAATACACCGAGAGAATGCTCGAAGGCTGGCATGACGGCGAGGTGAGGGATATTCAGGAAGAGCTGATGCGGCTTACACTGCAAATTGCGGCCAAGACGTTATTGGGGGTTGAGATGGGCGAACGGGTTCAGGAGTTTAGCCGAGCCGTTCAGCCTATCATGCAATTCAATACGCGAGGACGGATGTTGATGCCACTTGTTCGTTATCTGCCCACGCCGTTGAATATCCGATACCGATTAGCCGTAAGGCGGCTTGAGAGAATTGTGACGCAAATGATCCGCAAGAGACAAGCCCATGGGGTAGCGGAAAGCGATTTGCTTTCTGTCCTGATCGAAGCTCGCGATGAAAAAGGTCGCGGCTTGACCGAAAGACAACTTCGGGACGAAGGGGTGACCCTGCTCCTGGCTGGGCATGAAACCACAGCGTTGGCCCTTTGCTGGACATTTTACCTATTGGCGTTGCATCCTGAAGTTGAAAGCAGATTATTGGAGGAAATCGATGAAATTCTTGGAAGGCGCCGGCCGGAGTTCGCGGACCTCGCCCGATTGAAATATGCTGAAAGCGCGATCAGAGAATCGATGAGATTGTACCCTCCAGCCTATGCTATGGCTCGGATCGCTTCGAAGGACTGTGAAATTGCGGGGTATCGCGTGCCGCGTGGCGCAAGCCTCGTCATGAGCCAATGGGTTATGCACCGCGATCCGCGTTTCTTTGAGCGGCCTGAGGAGTTTATTCCAGACCGATGGACTGGAGAATTTCTGAAGCGGCTCCCCAATTTTGCTTACTTTCCGTTTGGCGGAGGACCGAGAGTCTGCCTTGGGGCGTCCTTCGCAATGATGGAGTCAATCCTGTTGCTGGCAACGATCCTCCAGAGGTTCCGCTTGGGGTTGTGCTCAGAAGAAAAAGTCAATCCCGTCGCCGCAATTACCCTCAGACCCGCTCACGGTATCCCCATGAAACTTCAGCGGCGTGAACTAACTGCGCAACGTTCCCAGGCTGTGCAAGTCACTCCGAAGCCTTTGGGCGTTTATGCGTAAATACCGCGCAGCTTCAGGCTGAATGCGACCCGGTCAATCGCCAGCATATAAGCGGCAATGCGGTTGTTGACGCCATGCTTCTCGCCGTAGCGCACAACATCGTTGAAAGCCGCGATCTGGATATGTTTCAGCTTTTCGTTCACGTCACTTTCGCTCCAGAAATAGCCCTGGCGGTCCTGCACCCACTCAAAGTAGGAGACGGTTACGCCTCCTGCATTAGCAAGAATGTCCGGGACCACAAATACGCCGCGATCAAAGAGAATCTCATCAGCCGGCGGGGTCGTCGGGCTATTGGCGCCTTCCACCAGAATCCGCGCTCTAATCCTGGAGGCGTTGCGGCTGTTGATCACACTTTCAGTCGCTGCCGGCAAGAGCACGTCACAATCCTGTTCAAGAATCTCCGAGCTATCGATTGGCTCGCCTCCCGCAAAACCTTTCACCGTCTTGGCCTCGTGGGCGTGCTCGAGCAGAGCATGGATATCCAGCCCGTGGGAATTGAAGACACCGCCGTGAATATCTGCCACGCCAATGATCTTGTAACCCGCTTCGTACATCAGGCGAGCAGCCTGCGAGCCCACGTTTCCAAAGCCTTGAATAATCACGCGAGTGGATTCGCGTGAGCGGCCAAAGCGCTTCAAAGCCTGATCGCAGACAATCATGCAGCCTCTTCCCGTCGCTTCGCGGCGCCCGCGCGAACCGCCCAGATCCAGGGGCTTGCCTGTGACGCTGGCGGTCACGGTGTGGCGAACGTGCATCGAATAGGTGTCCATCATCCACGCCATGATCTGTTCATCGGTGTTCATATCCGGCGCGGGCACATCGCGCTCCGGTCCGATATAGTCCAGAATTTCAGCTGTGTAACGGCGCGTGATGCGCTCCAGCTCCCCACGCGAGAGCTTTTCCGGATCGCAGACCACGCCGCCCTTTGCGCCCCCGAAGGGGATGTTCACTACCGCGCATTTCCAGGTCATTTCCGCGGCCAGTCCGCGGATTTCGTCTAGAGTGACGTTCGGGCCGAAGCGCACTCCCCCTTTGGATGGGCCGCGAGCGATGCTGTGCTGGACGCGATACCCATCAAAAACCTCCAAGGTGCCGTTGTCCATTTCAACCGGGATGTGAACAATGATTTCCCGATTTGGACATCGCATATATTTATAAAGGCCGTCATCCAGATTCAATTTCCGGGCCGCCACGTCAAACCGTGCAGCCATGGATTCATAAACGCTCAGTTCTTTTTCAGTCTCAATCGCACTCATAAAGCCCCCTGTTATGAGACGAGTCTTCACGCGACCCAAGTATAGCATAGCGGTCAGAACTCAGGATTTTTGAGACCTGGGGTGAAAGTCTGGGAACAGCCGAGCGTCACCGTGCAGCAATTCGATGCATTGCGAGGATTAGAAAGGCATGGCGGAGACAGCCCGTAGTGGACTGTGCCTTGTTGAGCCACTTCTCAGAGGTTTGGAAAGATGGGGTTTGCTAGGCCTGGCACAGGGTGCCAGAATGTTGGATCGAATATCCATCTCAGATCGAACAAGGTCCAGGCCAGTCTATCGCGAACGCTTACGGCGTTTGGGTTGATGATCCAGATGAATTTCTTCCATTTTATGGCTTAGGGTATTGCGGTGAATGCCGAGGGTCTGCGCAGCTTTGGACTTATTGCCATTATTCTTTTCCAGCACTCTTTTGATAAAGCGCTTTTGGAATTCAGTCACCGCATCTTCATAACGGATTCCATGCTCGATCATCTGATTGATAAGAGCATCCAATTGGTCTTTCACGGCGAACTCCAGCGGTGCAAATATTATGGAGCTGTAGTCTTAGTTTTAGCCCCGCTCTTGCTAGTGTCAATGATCGTCTGTCGGAACTTCTCAAATCCTGAACGAAATTCGTCGCGCAGGTTTTGCGGCATCGCGAGGGCAATGGCTCGGGCTCCAGTCGAAATGTATGGAGCTAGCTGGGACCGGCTCACGGCTTGGCTTTTGATGGCAAAGGCCATGAGAACCATCAGCACGATGGAATCGATAATGACGCCGCGAACAAGACCGAAAAGACCTCCGAGGAAGCGGTCGAACCATTCCACCCCCGCGGTTTTGATCAACAACCCGACGAAGAATGAAATCACGGCACCTGCGACTAGAACGGCCACAAAGATGATTAGAAACCCTGCCGCCATGGCCACCTGATGCGAGTTCGTGAGGTCTTGGAACCACGTGGCCGCCCGCGGATATTCGAGCGCGGCAATAATGAGTGCCAGGATCACACTGGCCAGCGAGATCAGTTCCCTAACAAACCCTTTCTTGATGGCAGGAATAATGGAAGCGACAAGAACTATCGCCAAGACCCAATCGAGCCAATTCCATGCACCCATGGCACGCTTTGTGGATTACTCTTCTTTCCCTGCCGTGCGGCGGAATACCGAACGCCGACTGATAGTGCTGCGAAAGGAAAGCGCTGAACAAGTTAGTCTGTCCCCTCAGTAGAGATCGTTGCCTGAGAGTCTGCGAAGCGCCTCCCGGTATTTCTCAGCTGTCTTCCTAACGATCTCGGGCGGCAGCGGAGGCGGAGGCGGCTTTTTGTTCCAACGGATAGATTCCAGGTAATCTCGCACAAATTGCTTATCGAACGAGGGTTGTGGGCCGCCTGGCTGATAGCCTTCCAGAGGCCAGAAGCGTGATGAATCCGGTGTCAAGACCTCATCGATGAGCATGATCTCGTCTTGATAGAGTCCCCATTCGAATTTAGTGTCTGCAATGATGATTCCGTGCTTCATGGCGTAGTGGCTCGCCCGGAGATATAGATCGACACTCAGGTCGCGCAACTTCCTCGCATATTCATTTCCAATCCGTGACGCCATCTCTTCAATCGAGATATTCTCATCGTGTCCCGATGCAGCCTTTGTAGCAGGCGTAAAAATGGGCTCATCCAGCTTTGCGGACTCCACAAGTCCCATGGGCAGCCGGATGCCACAAATCTCTCCTGTCGTTTTATAGTCTTTCCAGCCCGAACCCGCCAGGTATCCGCGAACGACGCATTCAATCGGAAAAGGCTGGGCCTTGCGAACCAGCATCGAGCGTCCGGAAAGCTCCAGCGTGTAAGGATGTAGTTCTGAAGGATAATCCCGCGTATTCGCCGTCAGGAAATGATTGCGGCAAACGTCCCAAAGCATGGAGAACCAGAAACATGACAATTGCGTGAGAACGCGCCCTTTGTCCGGAATACCCTCTGCCATGACCACATCAAAGGCCGACAAGCGATCTGTCGCAACGATTAATAGTTGATCGTCGCTCAGCTCGTAGATATCCCGAACCTTGCCGCGGGAAAAGAGTTTGATCCCGGGTAGTTCGGTTCTGAGTAAGGGGCCAGATTGTTTTTGATGGGCCACCGGAATTTCAAACCTTGCTCATTGTAGACGATCAATTCAAGTTGTCAATCGACAAGATACGGGCGTCGCTGGAAAGCTTTCGTGCGCGGGGCGAAAGCGTGGATAACTGTCTGTTCATCAAGGCTGTTGCGAACCTCCGTGACGCACTGCCAAAAAGAAAGTTATCGAGCCGTAAAAATACGCAAGGGTTCAAGCCATGCGATACGAAGCTTCCGCTGTTTTATTGACACGTAATTCCTTCATCGTGCGGTCCTTCCATTGCGGCGGATCAATTTATCCATGATCTCGATCAGGGCGTTCAGTTTGTTTTTCCATTTCCGACATCATTTCCTCGTGCATGGCAATGGCTTTTTCGTGGCGTCGGATCTCACTACGAAGCGAAACGCCGGTTGAGGTTAGCCTGGCCATTGCGAGGCGTGTCTGCTCCAACACCCGTTGGTTTGGGCAAGATCGCGTTCCATGCGGCCCATCCGGCGATTGTTTCGGTGAAAACTCTCCTTAACCCCTGTCTGCTGTTGCAGGATAAATTTCATAGTTCGTTCGATGTTCATCAGGTTCCTTCCTATGAACCTTCAAGTCTGATTCCCGACGCGGTTCTTCGAGAGGAAAATCCAAACACTGTGCAGGCAGAGCCCTGATCGGTAAGATCCGGCGTGATGACTCAAGGTTTCCATCGCAGAACGGGTTTGCGTGCGGCCAGGGCTTCATCCAGCCGGCTTACGCGCGTGGTGTGGGGGGCATTCATGACAAGCTCGGGATCTTCTTCCACTTCGCGGGCGATGGAGAGCATGGCGTCAATAAAGGCATCAAGCTCCGCCTTGCTCGCACTCTCAGTAGGCTCGATCATCATGGCACCCGGGACGATCAGAGGGAACGAAACGGTGTACGGATGGAAACCATAGTCGATCAGTCGCTTGGCGATATGGCCGGTGCGCACACCGTGCTGCGCCTGACGGCGGTCGGAAAACACACATTCGTGCATCGCAGGCGCATCATAGGCCAGCTCGTAGGCCGTCCTCAGTTTTGCCAGTACGTAGTTGGCATTCAGGACAGCGTCTTCCGTAACCTGGCGTAAGCCTGAGGGACCGTAAGCCATGATGTAAGCCAGAGCGCGCACGGCCATTCCAAAGTTCCCATAAAAAGCGCGCACGCGCCCGATGCTTTTGGAACGATCATAGCGAAGGTGATAAAAACCCTCCGCGTCTTCTTCAATGATCGGCGTGGGGAGAAATGGCTCCAGGATTCTCTTAACCGCCACCGGACCTGAACCCGGCCCCCCGCCTCCGTGCGGGGTGGAGAAAGTCTTGTGGAGGTTTAAATGCATGACATCGATGCCAAATTCCCCCGGTCGTGCAACTCCCACCAGCGCATTCATATTGGCGCCATCCATGTAGACAAGACCGCCTTTGGCATGAACCCGCCGCACAATCTCCTGGATCTGATCCTCAAAGATGCCAAGCGTGTTGGGATTTGTCAGCATCAGGCCCGCCACTTCTTCGGTCATCGCTCGGCTTAATTCCTCAAGGTCTACACACCCTCGGGCATTCGACTTCAGGTTGCGCGCTTCATAGCCTGCAATCGTGACACTGGCCGGGTTTGTGCCATGTGCAGAGTCAGGGACCAGAATATACTTGCGTTGCTCATTGCGATCCTCGTGGTAGGCTCGCATCATCAGCAACCCTGTCAGTTCGCCCTGAGCGCCAGCAGCGGGTTGAAGCGAAATGGCATCCATGCCCGTGATTTCAATCAGGCAGCGGGCAGTCAGCGCCAACACTTTAAGACAGCCTTGCGCAAGTGATTCCGGTGTGTAGGGGTGATCAGTGGCCAGTCCCTCCAAAGCGGCAACCGCCTCGTTGATGCGCGGATTGTATTTCATTGTGCAGGAGCCGAGAGGGTAAAGGCCGGTATCAATGCCGTAATTCCAGGTTGATAGCCGCGTGAAATGACGAATGGTTTCGAGCTCTGAAACCTCAGGAAATCCTTGGATTTCGGAACGGTAAAATTCCTCCCCCAGGATTTCCTTCGCTGAAAGGGCGGGGACATCCAACGCCGGTAATTCCGCTCCGGTCTTCCCGGGCGACGATCTTTCAAAGATCAACCCCTCATTGCGTGTTGTGTGAGGCCGCGCCTCACGAATTCTATTTTCCATAACAGGTATGGGTCAGTCTGTATGTAGGGCTGTGGCAGGCCGTAACCTGCGCTTTTCCTGAACGGATTCTCACGAAAGACGAAGAAAGCGAACTCTGCGTTGGCTAACTTTTCTGTCCAGCCGGAGCAGCCTGAAACTCTCCTTCCGTGACCTGCATGGACGGGTGTGTGGCAAACCGGCGATAGACGTCTGCCATCCGATCGATGTCATCTTTGCGTACCACTTCTGTTACGCAGAGGAGAAGATGATTCTTCAGTTCAGGATAGAACCTTTCCAGTTCCAGGCCGCCGAGGATTTTTTCTTCACGCAGAGCTTCCAGCAAATTCCCCGCACGCTCGGGCGTTTTCACCACAAACTCATTAAAGTAAGGCGCGGTGAACGGAGTATCGATGCCGGTGATAGAGGTCAGGGTTTGGGCGGCATAATGGGCTTTGGCAAGATTATGCTCGGCGAGCCTTTTTAATCCCTGCTTTCCCAGCAGGCAGAGGTAAATGGTTGCCGCCAGCGCACAAAGTGACTGGCTGGTGCAGATGTTGGAGGTCGCCTTTTCGCGCCGGATAAATTGTTCGCGCGTGACCAGCGTCAGCACAAAGCCTCGGCGCCCCTGGCTGTCCACAGTTTGCCCCACCAACCGTCCCGGCATTTGCCGCACAAACCTTTCGCGCGTTGCGAGAAAGCCGACGAAAGGGCCGCCAAAGGCCACCGGCACGCCAAACGACTGAGCTTCGCCGCACACAATATCAGCCTCGGAGGGTTCCTTGATGAGAGCCAAGGATAAGGGTTCAGTAATCGCAACAATCAGCAATGCTCCGCACTTTCGCGCCATGGTTGCGATTTCTTTCACATGCTCGATGCTGCCGAAAAAGTTTGGCGACTGAATAACCAGTGCTGCCGTCTCATGATTCAAGATCGATGCAAGCTGGGCCAAATCGATTTGCCCGGACGGGGCGTAAGGAACTTCCACCTGCCTGACGCCCAGGTTTTGCAGGTATGTTTTGATTACTTCCCGATATTCCGGATGGAGACTGCGCGCCAGCACCACGCGGTCGCGCCGAGTGATCCGCATCGCCATGAGCACAGCTTCATTCGTAGCCGTTGAGCCGTCGTAAAGCGACGCGTTCGCCACTTCCATCCCCGTCAGTTGTGTGATTAAAGTTTGAAATTCAAAGAGAGCCTGTAGAGTTCCCTGCGCAATTTCAGCCTGGTAAGGTGTATAGGCGGTCAGAAACTCTCCACGGGAAAGGAGTACATCAATGACTACAGGTCTGTAATGCTGATAGACGCCTGCGCCCAGCAGCGAGACATACTCGCGGCTGCTTTCTTTGGCCGTCTCGCGGAAAAATTCGAGGATTTCCTGTTCTGAGAACGGTCCCGGGACCTGAAGTGGGCGTTTTAACCGAAGTTCCTCCGGAATCTGATTAAATAACTCCTCAATGGACTTCAGCCCGATGTCATTCAGCATTTGCGTCCGGTCACTCGGTGAGAGGGGAAGATAACGCATCAGTGCGCGGCGCCTCCCTTGAGATAGGCCTCATACTCCTCCGCCGTCATCAGGTGATCCGTCTCGCTGCGATCCTTAAGCTCCAGTTGGATCAGCCAGCCCTCACCATGCGGGTCGGAATTCACGAGTTCGGGGGCATTCTGGACCTTCGGATTCACCGCGATCACTTCGCCCGTCACAGGAGAATAAATGTCGGCCACGGCTTTCACGGATTCTACCGTGCCAAAAGATTCTTTGGCTGTCAGGTGGGCGCCGACCTGGGGCAGCTCAACAAAGACAATATCACCCAGTTCCTTCTGTGCGTGATCAGTAATGCCGACAGACGCGATGTTCCCATCGACGCGGATCCACTCATGGTCCTGCGTGTACAAGAATTCTTCGGGATACATGAATGACCTCTTCTTTGCAATCAAACTGCTCGGGGTGCGATTCAATGATTAATCTTGGGGCTTCTGGGTCGCTTGTAGAACGGGAGCGCCACTTGCCGGGCGAGCACTCGTTTCCCGCGGATCTCAACTTCCAGATTTCGGCCGAGCTCAGCATCCTCGGGAGGGATATAGGCGAGGCCGATATTCTTTTTCACATAGGGCGCGTAGGAACCGCTGGTGACGCGTCCCCGACGTTGGCTTTCGGTCCAGACGGAATAGCCGTCGCGCGCAATGCCACGCTCGACCATCTCAAAACCCACCAGCTTTTTCCGCAATCCCTGCTGCTTCTGTCCCATCAACGCATCCCGTCCGATAAAGGAACCTTTTTCGAAGTTACAGATCCATCCCAGATTCGCCTCAAGCAGTGTGGTCTCAGCATCCAATTCATGCCCGTAAAGTGGGTAAGCAGCTTCGAGTCGCAAGGTATTGCGTGCCCCAAGGCCGGCTGGAATCAGGCCTTCCGCCTGTCCGGCATCGAGCAACGTTCTCCAGACCTTTTCAGACTCCGAAGGAGGAAAATAAAATTCAAACCCGTCCTCGCCGGTATAGCCTGTGCGTGCCAGCAGGACATCCACCCCGCAACACCTCGCGGGGCAGCACCAATAGTACTTCAACTCCGTGAGCTTTGCGTCTGTTACTTTGCTGAGTATCGCCGCCGAAGCCGGTCCTTGAAGGGCCAGTTGTGAATATTCAGCGGAGACGTTCCGTACCTGAACTTCTGAGGCGTCGTAAGGATTCTGACGGATGATGTACTCGAAGTCGTTGTCCGTGTTTGCTGCATTAACACAAATAAAAAAATGATCGTCACCCAAACGGTGGACCACACAATCATCCACGGCACTTCCTTGCGGATACATCAAGGCTGAATATTGAGCCTGATAAATTTTAAGGCGTGAAACATCATTCGAAGTCAAATATTGAAGCAGTGCCAGCGCCCGCGGGCCGCGAACTTCAATCTCGCCCATGTGACTCACGTCAAAAAGCCCAGCGCGAGTCCGTACAGCCAGGTGCTCTTCGATGATCCCCGAATACTCGACCGGCATTTCCCAGCCGCCGAACTCTACCATGCGCGCGCCCGCCTCGCAATGGACCGCATAGAGCGCTGTGCGCTTAAGCGCGATTCCCGTTGAGGTCGCCAATCTGAAACTCCAGTGGCAAGATCAGAGATGCAAATCCTAGAAGTCAACGTAGCATAGAGCAGCCCGTTGCCGCAACCCGACCACCACTCCTCTTAATGATAGGGAAGAGTGCGCAAGAGGTCTTGGTCAGCCTCATGAGTACGAAGAAGTTGCGATGGAGGATGGGGTGAAAAGTAGGATTGCTCGCTGCCAATGGCAGGTCCCAGAGAGGGAAGTTCAGGATGTTGGCGCGTGATTTGCTGGATGAAACTGGCCCCAGGCTTATCTAGAGAAGAGAGATACGCGAGTGAGTGCCATGGAAGGACGGAATAGGCGATGCGCGTCTCAAGCAGCATCCTGAGGTGATCCGTGACGTCTTGCATCTCCGGATTGGCGGCAAGATTCTCCTTTTCCGTTGGGTCGTGCTGACAATTAAAGAGTTCCATGCTGCCGTCGGAATTCTGAATGAAGTGCCATTCGGGTGTGAGAAGGCTCACAGAAGAAGGATCACGGCCATTCCCGAGGGTAACAAGCTCCGAAATGACCGGGTACTCGGGAGAAGTCGCGGAAGAATGAGGCATCCAATATTTAGCCAGGCTGGCTTGGGCGATGGGCCCTTTAAGCCCCAGCGCCAGATCGATGGCGGTGGCAAACAATCGTCGGTTAGGGATCAGATCGGAAACGCGAATTCCGGCAGGAATTCTCCGTCCCCAAATGATGAGCGGGACTCGCAGGACCTCCGAATAAAGATTCCAGCCATGATCGTAAGTTCCGTGTTCGCCGAAGCCCTCGCCGTGGTCGGAGGTAACAATAAAGATGGTATTTTCGCCGCCGGGCCGTGAGCGAATCAATCGAACCAGCTGATCAATCTGATCGTCCAGATAAGCCAGGCTATTATCATAACCATCCAGCAAGTCCTGCCGTTCTTGGTCAGTATAAGGATGGGGGGGATGCCCGTCCTGGAGCGGCGTGGCCATCCGTGCCAATAAATAGCGTGGGATTCCGCCAAAGCGGCGATCATAGGGTGCAGGGGGAAGATACGGGCGGTGCGCGTCCATGTAGTTGACGAAAAGGAAGAAGGGCCGACTCGGATCACGCAGGCGATACCATCGCGCGATATCGCGATTCAGGTTGCCTGCATCACGGCGGTCAAACCGGTTATATCCGATCAGGTGATCGTACAGGAAGCGCAGCGCGGATTGACCCACAAAGGTGACCGCCAGGTTGTGTCGCAGCGCAAAGCTGTCGTCGTCATAGAGATCGAAGCCTTCATCAAGACCCCAGCCACCGAGTCCATAAAAAGGATTGGCGTTGAACCCCACGGTTTCATAGCCCTTGGATTGAAGAATTCTTGCCAGTGTCCACGAATCATCATCCAGCGGCACAGCCCAGTCGGCGCCATGCTGATGAGGAAGCAGGCCTGTAAAAATGGAAGCGAGAGAGGGTAACGTCCAGGAAGAAGCCGCTACCACATTCTCAAACAATACTCCGCGCGCCGCGAAACCGTCCAGGTGGGGAGTGGTCGGCCTGCGGTAGCCATAGCAGGAAAGATGGTCCGCGCGCACGGTGTCGAGAGTGATGAGCACAATACTGGGCTGGACCGAGGCTGTTGGGCTGTGCTCAGAGGCGTGGCCATGAAAGCCTGGCAAGGGTCTGTGGGTGGCAAAAAACAGAATGCCGCCGGCGAGTATTAAAACGATTGCAGAGAGAGCCCAGCCCCGTCGGCTAACTGATAAGGATCGATCGGCCGTTAAAAGGCCGCCAACGCGCCGCCAGAACACATGGAATACCAGAAGTGCGCCGATAAAGGTCACCAGAAAGCCGAACACTGCGGTACGGATTTCAAGTTGGCGGGGAAATATCAGGCCGGTTCCAATGCGAAACCAGTCCAGGAGCCAGACGATATAAGCGCCCACGAATCCCAAGCCAAGGGCGGCAATGATGGCCATTCGTGCCGGGTTGGAAAAGCCCAGGAGCGCGCCCACTGCACCCACGATAAGACCCAGCAGAGCGCCAGCGAAGAGGTCAACGAGTGGCGCCAGAAACCAGATGACATAACGCACATCCGGATGCAGAAGACCAGCGGCGCGAGGAATGGAGTAAAACAGAGTGGCTTCAAGCAGGCCGACGACAAGTCCAACCCAGGCCCCAGCCAGCGCCATACGCACCGGCAGACACCAGCGTCGAGGTCCTAACGCTTCCTTAATCATTCAAAAGCCAAAAACTCATTGAGCATCTCAGATGTAAAGCCGACCAGTTCTGGTTCGATGTCAACCCTCAGCCCCATCTTCTCATAGATGGTCTGCCGGATGTGCCGCGCCAGGGTCAGCACGTCGCGGGCGGTGGCTCCACCCTGGTTCAGAATCACCAGCGGCTGAGCTTCGTTCACCTGCGCGCCTCCCACCCGCAGCCCTTTCAGGCCGCAGACTTCAATGAGGAAAGCGGTGGGAATTTTGATTCCTGAAGGCTCCGGGAATTTATCACGAATGGCACGGAGCCGGTCTAAAACCTGCGCATTCCAATGAGCCTGGAAACGATATTCCAACTCCTCGTACTCCTTCTCGTTCAAGATCAGATTTTTGAAGAAGGAGCCTGCATTCCCACCTTTTTCCTCACGGGGAAAAGGAAATTTCCGATCCCGAATGGCAATGATCGCCTGTCGGATCTGATCCAGTGAAGGCTCTTGTACGCCCAGCTTTTCAAACCACAGCCTGACATCCGAATAGCCGAGATTTCGGTGCGGCTTCCTGGAGAGTTGAAGAGTGATTCGTGCAATAAAATATCGCCCCCTGTGCGTGGTGTTAAAGATGCTCTGGCGATACGCCAGCCCAAGAGCATTTTTCATAAAGGTTTGGGTCTCGCCGGTTGCAAGATCCACAACTTCGGCGCTTTCGAGAACGTCGCTGATCTGCTGTCCATAAGCTCCGATGTTTTGAACCAGGGCTGCGCCAGCTTGTCCGGGGATGTGCGAGAGATTTTCAACGCCCCACCAGTTGCACTCAACCGCGCGGGCTACAAAGCAGTCCCAGGGTTCTGCCGCCTCGACTGAAACTTTGACTCCTTCACTGTGCTCATGAACGAGGGCGATTCCTTCATTCGCGGGATGGAGCACCAAAGCATCGAGTCCATCATCGCTGATCAGGACATTGCTTCCACCTCCCAATACGAAAATCGGGAGACCTTCCGAGTGTGAAAACTGCAAGGCCTCGAGCAGTTCCTGGCAGGTTCTGATGTGGGCAAAATATCGCGCCGGACCGCCGATTTTAAACGTGGTGAAAGGCTTGAGCGGCTGATTTTCGAGAATGCGAAGGGTGGATGGAGTGGACTGAATCGGCATGGAATCTTAATGCACCCGCCGCTCGTGCCCTGCCCAGTAAGGCTCCCGGAGCACGCGCTTCAGAATTTTCCCGGTGCCTCCTTTGGGAAGTGACTCTCGAAACTCAACCGACTTCGGGACCTTAAACCCAGCAAGGTGCTGGCGGCAGTGGGCGATGATTTCTTCTTCGCTGGCGCGACAATCAGGGCGCAACGTGACGAGGGCTTTAGGGACTTCGCCCCATTGCTCATCCGGGACGGCGATCACCGCGCATTCCAGCACCGCTGGATGGCCGTAAAGCACCCGCTCGATTTCGGCTGTGGCAATATTTTCTCCGCCGCTTAAGACCATATCCTTGACACGATCGACAATCAGAATGTAGCCTTCCGCATCGATGGTTCCAAGATCGCCGGTGTGAAGCCAGCCATCAGCCAGCGCGCTTGCAGTTTCCTCCGGGCGATTCCAATAACCGGCCATCACAGCATCTCCGCGAATCAGAATTTCACCCACTTCTTGGCCGTCCGGGCGGACGTCATGCCCGCTGGCGTCCACCACACGGATTTCGGCCCCGGCAATCGAGTAGCCCGCTGTGGCTTTGCGGGGCAGGCTGAGCTCGTCAGATTCATCTTTCAAATGATCCTTGAGATAGGCCACACTGACCACCGGGGAAGTTTCCGTCAGGCCATAACCTCCGGCAATCGTCGCTCCCGGGAATTTCTGCTCAATCTGGCGAATCAGAGCGGCGCTCGAAGGCGCTCCGCCAATCATCACTTCCCGCACGCATGAAAGATCATAGCGCGAGAAGCAGGGATGATTGATGAGCGCGATGATCATGGCTGGTACCATCTGCAATCGAGTCACTCGTTCCCGATGAATCAGCTCCAGCGCAGTTTGAGGATCGAATTTCTTCAGGACCACGTGCCGCCCGCCGCTCAACGTAAGCGTGTGAGGCGATCCCCAGGAATTGACGTGAAAAAGCGGCACGGTGTAGATGCCCACATCCGCGTCCGATAGCCGCAGAGCATTGGCTACATAGAAGGCGTGCAAATAAAGGTTACGGTGCGTCAGCATGACGCCCTTCGGGTATGCGGTGGTGCCGCTGGTATAGAAGAGTTCCGCAACCGAATTTTCATCAATGGCCTGGAAATCAAACTCACGTTGCTGAGCTTCACTCAGAAGTTGGTCGTAAGTGAGCCGGTAAGCCCAGTCCGGGCATGGCTGACGAAGACAAATAAAATGCTCGACGGGGCATGCATCGGATCGAAAGGATTCCACCATAGGCGCAAATTCCGGATCAAAAAAGAGCAGGCGCGGGGCCGAATCCTTCAGGATATAGGCGATTTCTTCTGCGCCCAGTCGGATGTTCAAGGGCAGAAGAATGGCCGAAATCTGGGGAACCCCGTAATACGCCTCGAGCAGCCGATGACAGTTAAAGCTGAGAAAGGCGACGCGGTCCCCGGGCCTTACGCCAAGTTGCAAAAGGCCAGCCGAAAGGCAGTTGCAACGCCCGTTAAACTCCTGATAAGTCAGACGCAGGTTTCCACAAACAATGCCGGTCTTCTGCCCGAAGACTCGCGCTGCGTGTTGTTTGAATCGGACCGGAGTAAGAGGAAGGATCATATTTGTTCCTGGAGCGCGCTGCGATCCACCATGACCAGCTTTCCAAGCCTTACATTATAGTCCTGTTGGGCCAGCCTCTCTGGAGCGGTCGAATTCTCCTCTCGGTTCTTGTTGTGCCGATGGCCCCCAACCACCCCCACAGCTCCCCTCATTGATAAGGAGGGGACTAAGAGGTGGTGGAGCGGTGGGGGACAGGGCCACGACAGGCGAATTGATGTTTGACTGAGCGCAACTTTTTGTCTTGAACGGTGTTTTATCGAGTTGATTGGGGGCTGTGCACGGTTCGCGCCGCCGATTAAGAATATAGCGGCGATTTTACATCGCTGCAGATTCCTAATCGATGATGCCATATCAAGCCGCTCCCACGCGGCTTCAGCAACCTGTTAGAAGTTCCGTGACGCTCAGGATCATACTCTGATTTCTGCGCCATGGGGTTCGCCCATGTGGAAGGTCATCAACAGGATCGCGGCAGCTTTTCTCTCAGGCGTCATAACGCTGACGCTCGTTGCGCTGCCGCTCGGCGGCGCGGACCGCACGACATCCAATCGCTCGAATCAGCAGGCTGACCAGATTCGTTCCGACCTATGGCGCCAGCCCTTAACCGAAAAGCAAAAAGTCTTGCTCCTGTTGAACCGCATTACTTTTGGGCCTCGGCCCGGCGATGTGGAGCGCATCGAAAAGATGGGCCTGGCTGCTTTTCTCAACCAGCAACTTCATCCGGATTGGATCGATGATTCGCTGGTTCACTCAAAGTTGGCGAATCTTGAAACCCTTACCATGACGCCTACCCAGTTGGCGGAAGATTTCCCCCCACCCCAAAAGGCCAGGCGACCCGAGCTTCGGCAGAGGCGCCTGGCTGCTCTCCGGGAGTCGCAATCTGCGATGCAATCAGGCAGCGAAGAAAACGTTATGGAAGCTCCGCGTCCCGGCTTCCATTACTTCGGGCCTCAGCAGGCCCCCCGATCGATGACGCCTGTCAGTAACGGTGGGAGTTGGGATGGGATGAGCAAAGGCGATAACCTGCCGCAAGGACCACGCTTCATCCTGATGCAGCTTGCGCAGGAAGAAGTCCTCCGGGCAGTCTACAGCCAGCGGCAGCTTCAGGAAGTGATGGTCCACTTCTGGATGAACCATTTCAACATCTACTGGCCTAAGGGAGCGGATCGCTGGTATCTGACTTCGTTTGAGAATCACGTCATTCGGCCACGGGCGCTCGGCAACTTTGAGGATCTGCTGGTAGCCACGGCAGAGAGCCCTGCCATGCTCTTCTACCTTGACAACTGGATGAGCGCCGCGCCGGACGAGAGTCGGGAGGCGAACGCTATTCGCCCGCTGGGTTTTCGCCCTTTCGGGCCGTTCTTGGGGCACCCGGGACGGTTCGCACAGTTTCGGCAGGCGAACTCCGGGAAGAACAAACGGGGCCTGAACGAAAACTATGGCCGCGAACTGATGGAACTTCATACGATTGGCCTGCATTACACGCAGAAGGATGTGACCGAAGTCGCGCGTTGCTTTACCGGCTGGACGATTCAGAGGCCGCGACAGGGCGGAGGGTTCTTTTTCAATCCGCGCATGCACGATTATGGAAAGAAAGTTGTCCTCGGTTATGAAATCCCCGCCGGTCAGGGAATGGAGGACGGCCTGGAAGTACTCCACATTCTTGCCACCAGTCCCTATACCGCTCAGCACATTGCCTATGAGTTATGCCAGCGCTTCGTGGCGGATAACCCGCCGGCTGCCCTCGTGAATCGCGCGGCGCAGACTTTCCTGGCAAGCCACGGAGACATCCGCTCCGTGCTTCGAACTATCCTGACCTCACCTGAGTTTTATTCCCAGGGCGCCTATCAGGCCAAGGTGAAATCGCCTTTTGAGTATGTAGTCAGCACCTTGCGCGCGCTCGGTGCTGAAACGGATGGAGGCGTTCCGCTGCTCCAGGCGATGGTTCAAATGGGCGAGCCGCCCTTCATGTATGAACCGCCGTCGGGCTATGAGGATGTAGCCGCCACCTGGGTTAATTCCGGTGCGCTGCTCGCACGCATGAACTTTGCCATTTCCCTCTGCCGGGGGCGCATTCCCGGCACAGAGGTAAACTGGCAGGCGCTGGATGCGTTTCATGATGCAGGCTCTCCCCACATCGTGATGCACGATCTGGCTCAGTCTTTGATGGGTGGTGACCTTTCGCCGGGCACGGAGACGGTTATTCTTAGCAAACTATCGAGTGGTGATCCGCAGGAGTGGGGTGAATTCCAGCCCGGTCAGGAAACGCGAATGCTGGCAAGCCTGGTGATCGCTTCGCCGGAATTCCAGCGGCGGTAACAGGGGCGAAATGGCTGAGGGCTGGAGCGTGGGCAACGGATAAGACAAGCTACTAAAAGAGCGCTCAGCCTCTCATTTCGAGGGGCCCAAGGCGGTGGGGGAGTGCGCGAGATCTTTGTTTTCAGGGCAAGATTCCTCAATACATTCAGAATGACGCCGCTCGGACCATTTTTCAGCGACCTTTTCAAGGAGTGAGCTCATGGCAGTCACACGACGCTATTTTCTGAAGTCCGCGGGTCTTAGCCTTTTTGGAGTTGGCTTTGTGCCCAGTTTTCTTCGCCGGACAGCCTTTGCCATTGAAAAACCGGCCCTGAGTTCGCGCAAGAAAATCCTGGTGGCGGTCTTCATGCGGGGAGCGGCAGACGGCCTGAACATCGTGGTGCCTTACGGCGAGAAGGATTATTACAAAATGCGCCCCACGATTGCCATTCCCAGACCTGGGGCAGGTGACAAGAATGAAGCAGCCCTTGATCTGAATGGCTTTTTTGGCTTTCATCCGCGTCTGGACGCACTGAAGCCCATTTTCGACGCTGGGCATCTGGCGGTGATCGAAGCCGTCGGCTCGCCGGATAACACCCGTTCGCACTTTGATGCCCAGGACTATATGGAGACGGCCACGCCGGGTGATAAGTCCACTCGGGACGGCTGGCTGAATCGTTATTTGCGATACTCGCCTGAAACGGACACTACTCCGTTTCGCGCCGTGGCTGCGGCGCCCCGAATGCCGCTCACCTTGCAGGGCGCTGCGCGGGCCTTGGCGATTGACAATCTGAAAACATTCCGCCTGCGTGTGAACCCCGAGCGGCCTGAGATGGCAGGGCTCGAAAGCGCTTTTCAGGCTCTCTATGCTTCCACATCCGATCCATTGTGGAGCAGCGCTGCGCGCGAAATGTTCAGCGCAGCCCAGACTCTGCAACAAATCCAGGGTCAGGTCTACGTTCCTGAAAATGGAGCAAATTACCCGCCGGGACCTTTCGGTCGCCATATGCAGGAAATCGCACAGCTTATTAAATCTGACGTGGGACTTGAAGTAGCCTTTGTGGATGTCGGCGGGTGGGACCATCATGTGCAAGAAGGGGGCAGTCAGGGTCGCCTGGCGGGGTTGCTGAAAGAATTCGGGGATGCTCTGGCAGCTTTCCACCACGATATGGGTGACCGTATGGCTGATGTTGTGGTACTCACCATGTCTGAATTTGGACGCACTGCCCGCGAAAACGGCAATCGGGGAACGGACCACGGCCACGCCAACGTCATGTTTGCTATGGGCGGGCCGGTGAAGGGAGGAAAAATCTATGGCCAGTGGCCTGGCTTGAAACCGAGTCAGCTTAATCAGGATCGTGACCTTGCCCTGACCACAGACTTCCGAGATGTATTCGCCGAGGTTGTGACGCTACACTTGGGAACACTGAACCCCTCAGGAATCTTTCCGGGATTCACTTTGTCTCCAGGACGGTTCTGCGGTTTCCTCGGGTGATCGCCGGTTTGATGTTGGCGCTGTGATCTACACGCAGCTTATTTCCGCGATCAGTTCAACCACACAGAAGATTTCTTGGCCCATTCGCTTGCGGGGTATTTCTTCCGCAGATCCTCTCCCGCCTGTTTGAGCGGATCAGGTTTTCCGCTTTGCTTGTAGGCGCTGACTCCAGCCCAATAAATGGCCTCCGGGGCAGCGGCACTTTGCGGATAATCCTTTGCAACGGCCTCAAAGTCGCGCTTTGCCTCCTCAAACTGGCCGCGGCTGAAAGCCGCCTTTCCCAAACCCAATTGAAGCTCCGCTAGAAAATCCTCTGCGGGCAGAAATCCGCAAAAGCGGAAGCGCTCCGTTCCATCCGGCTCAGCCAGAATCAGCGTGGGAGTCCATTCCGCCTTGAATCGCTGGAAGTCCTGGGGTTTTTCTTTGACGTGGATTCTGATGGGAATAAAATGCTGCGTGATGAAGTCCTGCACGTGAGGTTGTGTGTAAACCTCGGCATCCAGCCGAGCACATCCCCCTCACATCGGCGCGGCGCTGAAGTCAAGCAGCGCCATTTTGCCTTGCGATTTTGCCATTTGAAGTCCTTGATCTGCATCACGAATCCATTGGATATCAGCCATCACTCGCACCTCCTTGTCAGGTTCAATCCCTATTGTAGCGAATGGGATAATCTGCGAATACAGCGGATGCGGAAATCAAAGACTCGACAGCCTGAAGCGAATGGTTTCATCCTACGGTCACATCCGGTCGATAGAATTCTTGAGAGGAATTACAAGGAAACAATTTCCAGGGTTGACCCCCACGGAGCTTCAGCAATAAAGCGCTTGGCGGAAGCGAAATTTCATAATAGGATTCACTGTATGAATGAACCTCGAGCTGTTTTTTTCGGACTCATGATATCGGCTTTGATCGGGGCGGGGATTGGAGGGGCTGCCCCAAAGTCCTTTTCCGGTCTTAAGGAGCTGAAGCGCCAGCAGAAGCTGGAACGCAAGCAGCTGCAGATGACTCAGAAGATCTGGAAGAAATCTTTCCGAGGGCGTCACATCCCGCGCGCGGAAAAGCTCGCCATTGAGCACCAATATAAGTGGCAGATGCGCAATCTCAAGATGCAGCAGAAAGAGCAGCTCCAGCGCATGAAAGACCAGCAAAAGGTCTGGAAAGCACAGCAGCGCCATTTGTATTCGGGCGGAACGATGATCCAATAAACTCCCGGTACAGACTGCTGGAGGTCCGACTTCCGCAGCGGCAGCAAAAAACGTCGCTGGTTTTATTTTCTGATAAAATAGGTTCATCTTAAACGTCGCGGAGGCCGCGATGAGATGGGTGAGCTTCTTTCTGATTTGCATTCTTTTTTCAGGAGTGGTGATCTCCAGCCAGGATAGCTCTCCCCCCGAACAGCAAGAGCAGCGCCCCACACTGGGTAAAGAGCCTGAACAAAGAAGACCTACCTTGGGCACGGCTCCTTCACTGAACGGCCCTCTCACGGCAACCATCATGGATGCCCGCAAGCTTCGGCGGGTGAGAACGGTTTACATTGGAATGATGGATAATCAGTTGAACCTCAGGTTAGCCGAAGATCTGAACAGGCATGGGCCTTTCCGCGTGGTCGATAATCGCAACTCGGCGGACGCAATCCTGCAGGGGACGTGCTTTGATTCCCTTCATCTGAGAGAAGTGCATTCGGAAGTTTTTCTTACCGGGCGGGATGGAAAAGCCATCTGGCAGGATATTATTCACGAGCCTTATCACCCCCCTTCGCTCGCAAAAGCCGTCGATAATACGGCGGAAAAGATTGTGCTGCACCTTCAGGAAAGCATCGGACAAGCGGGACGCCGATAGCCCTCCTTAGACCGCTCCTTAAAATTCTTTTCCATCTCAATATCCTTGTTAAGGAACACGTGGCCGGGGTTTTTGGATCTTTTCACCGCATAGGACGCAGAGATCAGGAGGCATTTTCTTGATGCTCTCTGGGCTGTTAACCGTGGAATTCCTCTTGCTCCGCAATGATTTTTCTCACGCGAGATGTTTCAGGTTTGGGTGATTACTACTTCTGAGGTCTGGAATTTGAAAGCCGGCTATGTTGCGGCTCCGCCGACCTGTGCTCTTTGTGGTAAGTCTCACTCCTGCCTTGCGCTGGGATTTTCCGACACCGGTAGAGTTCTATTCAGTTCTTGCTAGAATAATTTTGCGCGGCTCCATGACGGGCGAGGGTTTTCAGGCCGCCGAACGGAGTCTGATCAATTCTGGGGGCGCATTCTGAATTGATTTCGATAGGGGATGTTTCTCTTGCTCACTTTTCACAAAATTGTGACCGGATGCGAGGCAGGCGAACGTGAAGCCTGGCGTGCTTTTCTGGCGGATTATACGCCTCTCATTCTTCAGCTCTCACGCATTCACTTACCGACGTGCCCGGATTCAATGCACCTGTGGCAACAGTTACTGGATGAGGTCTGTGCCGAAAACTTCAAGATCCTTCACAGTTTTGGTCACCAGTCTGAGCGCGAGTTTCTGATTGACCTTCGTGCCTTTCTCTTGATGAAAGGAAACTCATTCGCATGGGGGACTGACAATCCGACTGACCTGGACAGCCTGACAGTTGAGCAGCTCAGGGAGTTGGTTAAAGGCCTGCCGCTGCTCCATCAGGAAGTGCTTTTTCTGAAGCTTTCAGGCTACTCCGATCGAACCCTGGAACAGATACTCCGAGTTACGCCAGCCGCTGCCCGGGGCGGTTTGGAGCGGCTCAGGCAGAGCTACTCCGTCGTGCTGAATCAGGATCACGATGCGTGCCTGTGGCCCGTGGCGTGGCTCACGATCTATCGCGAACTTCAGGCTGGGCGGACCGAGGCCTGCCCGCCCGCAAGGCAATTCATTCGGATTCAGGACGGACAGGTGGGATGGTACGATAAAGAGCCAGTCGAAAAGCATCTGGTGGAATGCCTGCATTGCCTAGAGAAGTGGACTGCACTGAAGGAACTCTCCTATTGGCGACGCGCCGCGAAACCAGTTTCCGGTGCTGAAGTGGAGAAGTTGCTTGCGGTTTTACCGCTTCAGAAAGAACCTGAAAAGCCCAAGCCTCTTTTGAGAAAACTCCTCAGATTTCATTCACGAGAGTGATGGCTGCGAAGCAGAAGTGATCAGTGAAAAGTGATGAGCGGTAGGAAGAAGTGGCCGCAGCATCGCAAGCGACCCTTGATCATCACGTTTTACACAGAACCGATAGCTGCCTCCCGGATTGCCTTTCCCCTCCAAGCCATCAAATGAATTGCTGTTAAAGTTCCGCACCTGTCGTTACGTCATCGCCCTCGGCTCCTCAAAATGGCAGGCGAGGGGTTAGCACGATGCTACTCAGAGCTTCTTCAGGAACATGCCCAGCGTCTATAAGCCGCAGATAGCTTTGTATAATCGTACCGGTAGTAAACAGTAACGTGCCATGACCGTTCGGACTTTCAAACCGGCAGACCTTGCGACCCTTCACAAAATCGATGCAGCATGTTTTCCGCCCGGAGTTTCTTATTCTCTGGCGGAGCTTCGGGCGTTCATTCGTCATCGGCATTCCAAAACATGGGTGGCGGAGGAAAACGGGGAAATCATCGGATTCCTGGTGGCACAGCGTTTGGGCGGTGATGCGTTGCACATCGTCACGATTGACGTCAAAGAGGGATGGCGGCGCCGCGGAGTGGGGACTGCCCTGATGGATATTGCGGAGGAATGGGGACGCAGGCAATCATTAAGCCTTGTTTCGCTGGAGACAGCGGAAGATAATCAGAGGGCACAGGCCTTCTACAAGAAACGAGGTTACATCAGGCTTAATCGGATCGAGCGCTACTACGCTAACGGCGCAGCCGCGTGGGTGATGGGCAAGTGGCTGCGATGAGGTTGAGATGCCAATCAGATTAACTTCAAGGCAGTATCGGGTCATCGCTATCGCCATAGGGGTGTCTGCCGTTTCATTTGTGATTGGCTGGAAGTATTTTTCGCACGCTTTTCCCGAGGCGGCCATCCAGTTCCGCGTCGATCGCGGCAGTTCGCGGCAGATCGCACAGCGGTTCCTGACCGCGCGCGGCTTCCATTTGGAAAATTATCGTCATGCTGCGGTCTTCAGCTACGACGACATGGCGAAACTTTATCTCGAACGAACGCAAGGACTGAAGCGAATGAATCAGCTCGCGCGCGGGCCTTTGCATCTGTGGCGATGGTCACACCGCTGGTTCAAGCCATTTCAAAAAGAAGAGTTCCACGTCGAGGTAACCCCCGAAGGCAAAGTTGTCGGGTTCGACCATGAGATTCCGGAGGATGCCCGCGGCGCCAATCTGACCCAGGCGCAGGCACTTGCGATTGCCGACCAGTTTCTCAGCCGGGAGATGAAGCGCGATCTCAATGACCTGGAATTTGTGGATGCTGAACAGAGAAAGCGCCCCGCGCGCACCGACTATGTTTTTACGTGGAAACAGAAGAGCGTCGATCTTGGCAACGGCAGCCTTCGGATCGCTGTTCGGGTGGATGGCGACCAGGTTGCCGGTTATCAGGAATTTGTAAAGATTCCTGAGGAGTGGCTGCGGGGTTATCAGAAGCTGCGTTCTAGGAATATCGCCGCGCAAATTGTGGATCAGGTCTTCTGGGTCTTTTTGAGTATCGCGATGCTGGTGATTTTGGTGCGCAAGCTTCGCGATCACGACGCGCCGTTGCGACTGGCCCTGGGGTTCGGGCTGGTGGCAGCAGCTCTGGCTTTTTTGAGCCAACTGAATTCCTTTCCGCTGGCCAAATTTTCCTATCCGACAACCGATTCATATTCCAGCTTCGTTTCGAGCTACGTTTTGGAGGCGTTGCTGGGTGGTCTCGGACTCGGGGTACTTATTTTTCTGCTGGTAGCTTCGTCAGAGCCTGTGTACCGGGAGGGCTTCCCCGGCTTTGTTTCATTTCGCCGTTATTTTACCTGGCGTGGATTGCGCACCCGCTCTTTTCTAATGGCCAACATCGTGGGGATCTCGCTGACGTTCTTCTTCTTTGCGTATCAAACAGTGTTTTACCTGCTGGCCAACCACCTGGGTGCCTGGGCGCCGGCCGATATACCTTTTTCCAATCAGTTGAACACGCGCATTCCGTGGGTTGCCGTACTCTTTACGGGATTCTTTCCCGCCGTGTCGGAGGAGATGCAGTTTCGCGCCTTTGCTATTCCGTTTCTGAAAAGGATCACCCGCTCATGGCCTCTGGCTCTGGCGCTTGCCGCTTTCAACTGGGGATTCCTGCATTCCGCCTACCCGAATGAGCCGTTCTTCATTCGCGGCGTCGAGGTAGGAATCGGCGGGATTATTGTGGGAGTGATCATGCTGCGCTTCGGAATTCTGGCCACGTTAATGTGGCACTATTCCGTGGATGCGCTTTACACCGCATTTCTGCTGTTGCGCTCGCCGAATCATTACCTGATGATTTCCGGCGGTCTTTCAGCCGGGATCATGTTGATTCCGTTGATGGTCGCCGGGGCGGCTTATCTCAAGAGCGGCACTTTCACTGATGAATCTCAGATCACGAACGCCAGCGTTGGTGTTTCTCGGACAACGCTCGTTGAAGAAGTCGTCGAGGTGGAATCTATCAACTATCAGCCGCTTTCCAGGCGCAAGCTCGTGGCCGCCGGTTGTGTGATGGTGATTTTCTTTGCTCTGGGCACCCTCAAAGTTTATCACCTGGGGCAGGGAATCAGGATTCGCACAACGCGCAGGCAGGCGACACGGACGGCCGTGACGTTCCTTCAGAATCGGCATGTTCCTGTGGCTTCTTATCATTCGGTGGCATGGCTGGATGTGAACGTCGATCCCTTGGCTTTGCGGTATATGCTCCAGCGATTGTCCGTGGAACGAACGGATCAGATCATGCGCCAGGCTACGCGGCCCCTTCTTTGGGAAGTGCGCTTTTTCAAGCCTTTGCAGAAAGAAGAGTATCGGGTCTTTGTGGATGTGGTAAGCGGAAAGGTGTTTGACTGTCAGCATCTACTGGATGAAGCGGCGCCCGGAGCAAGTCTGACTCCGGAGCAGGCCCTTGCGCTGGGCCAGCAAACTGTGGCCGCGCACGGTTATTCGCTGGCCGATTTCGTCCTTCAGGATACTGAGGCGCAGAAACGCAAAGCCCGTGAGGATTACACCCTGGTCTGGCAGGCGAAGCCCGGCGATCCGCGCAACGTGGGTGACGCGCATTATCGCCTGGAAGTTCAGATTGCCGGCGATCAGGTTATTGGTTTCTCGCGCCATTTCAAACTCCCGGAACAATGGCTGCGACAACAGGAGACCACCCGGCTCGTGAACTCCGTCCTCTTGGGGCTTGAGATTTCTTTCGGCGCTCTCCTGATTGCCGGAGCCGTCTGGTTGTTTGTGGGGCAGGTGCGCCACGGCAAAATCCGTTGGGTTCGATCGTTAAAGGTGGCGGCCGTCTTGGCGGTGATTTTGGCGCTGGCTGAGCTTGACCAGATCCCTTTGCTGGCTCGCCTTTATGACACTTCCATCTCCTTTTCCAATTTCGAGCTGCAAGTGGCCGTGGGGCTGATTACCGCGACTGTTCTGGGTGGACTGGCGTTGTGGCTCGTTGTGGCGTTGGTCACCAGTTTGTATCCGGATGCGTGGAAAATTCTCCGGGCGCCTGCTCGAAAGGTGTGGCGTCGTGATGCCACCGTGTCTCTGCTGGTGGGGATTGCGGTGGCGTTCGGCATGGACAGGCTTTCAGGACTACTGGCCAATCACTTTCATGCGTCCGTTGTTATGAGGTTTTTTGGATCGCTTCAGGTGTTGAACACGACCTTGCCCGGTGTCGATGTCTTCCTCCGCGCACTGGTCTATGGTGTGGCGGGCGCGTCGGTTGTTGGGATTGCGATTTACGGAGCCGTTCTGGGCTGGGAGCGACGAGCATGGTGGTTCCGGGTAGGAATCATTTTGCTGTTGGTTGCGCTGGGGCCAGCCGGAGCGCACTCCGTTACAGAATACGCGTTGGGATGGCTGATGCGATTTTTGCCTTTGGTCGCCGGGGTCATCGTGCTGGCGGTCTTTTTCAGAAATAACCTCCTGGCCTATGTCGCGAGCGCCTTTATCTCTGCCGTGGCCGCGCCTCTTGTGAACCTGTTTTCGCAACCGAATTCATTCACGCGGTGGAATGGTGCAGCGCTTGCTATACTCACGGCCATCGTTCTGATCTGGCTACTCGTGCCCTTCTCCCGCACCCGGCGGGGAGAGGCGGGAGAAGTAGCAGGAGGCAATTGATCGCATCGCGGCAGAACCGCGCCCAGGCTAAATTTCGAATTTGAGGTTTTCAGATTACAGCATCTTGCGCAACCCCAATAAGCCTGGGTTTGTTTCACATCAGCTTTACGTAGGCTGCCGCGCCTAAAATCCCTCCGATCAGCGGCGCAACAACCGGCACCCAGGCATATCCCCAATCGGAATTGCCTTTTCCGGGGATGGGAAGAATTGCGTGCGCGATGCGCGGGCCGAGATCGCGCGCTGGATTGATGGCATAACCCGTGGGACCGCCAAGTGACAGCCCAATGGCCCACACCAGAAAGCCAACCAGAAGTGGCGTCAGACCTGTTTGCGTGGGGGCGTTGTTGGCGCCCAGCGCGAGGCAGCCAAAAACCAGTACGAAGGTTCCGATCACTTCGGTGGCCACATTGGCCGCGGTGTTGCGAATGGCGGGCATGGTGGAAAAGACCAGAAGTTTTGATGCCGGATCTTCCGTGGCTCCCCAATGCGCGAGATAAGCCAGCCAGACGAGCACCGCTCCCAAAAATGCACCGATCATCTGACCGCCAATGTAAGGCAAGACATTCATCCAGGGAAAGCGTCCCACCATCGCATAGCCCACCGTAATGGCCGGATTCAAGTGCGCTCCGCTGATTCGACCAACCACATAGACTCCCACCGCAACTGCGAGTCCCCAACCTGTGGTAACGACAATCCAGCCGGACTTTTCCGCTTTTGACTTGTGCAGCAGCACACCTGCGACAACGCCATCGCCCAGCAGGATCAGCAACAGGGTTCCGATCAATTCTGCTCCAAAGAGTCTCATGGATGTCCTCCAAGATAGAGTCGGCGTCAAGCCAAACAGTATAGTGATTCCTGGAGGAAAAAGCTCGCTCGTGCAATTGAAGCGGTGGGTGTTGACCCTGAGCGAAGCCGAACGGCCTAGGAAAGGCTTTGCCGGCAAAACCACGCCCTACCCACCCTTTCGGGGTCTCCGCTCTCCGCACTGGGGAGGGCGGCCGGGGATGAGGGGCGCTGCAACCTTAAAGGGCTTGTTGGGGGATATCACCGACCCACGCCGCCGGAGGACGCGGCTCGGCGGGCGCGCGCGGGCATGATGGCCAGAGGAACACGCGCGAAGGCCACCTGGTTGGCAGGCGCATCAAGCACGTTCACCTGCATCCAATAGCGGCCTGGCGGGAATTTCTCAAGCGGAATTTGGGTGAAGTAAAAGGCCTTGCCCGAACTGTCACTCATAAGTTTACCTGGATAAGGGCCGGCTTCGGAAATCTGGACGCCGTGACGGAAGAAGACCAAAGCAAAAGAGGGAGCAGGAGCTGGGCCTGAATTCTTCTTATGTGCCGGTGAGTTGGGAACCCCCCCGTAGGATTGAAGATAGACATAAAGATTCTGATTCGTGCGGAAGACGCGGGTGACGCTGGGCAAAACGGCGCGCGCGCCTATTTCAAGTGGGTTTCCCCGGCTGCGAAGCTGCCGGGTGTTCACCTCGCTGATCTCGTTGGAAACAACGACAGAGCTGATCTCAAGTTTCTCTTTGGTGATGGGAGGAAGAATCAGCGGCTCAACAAAGGTTCCCATTTTCCCGGTTTCGTTTTCACGCGCCACGACCTTCAGCTTGTACTTCCCAGGCGGCAGCAGGAAGCCGCCTTCGTAAAGAATGTTGCCGCGCAGAATTTGCTGATAGGTGTCAGCATCCAGCTTGACGGGCAGCGTATCTCGGAGTGCGGCGACGACCTTGCCGGATGGGTCGGTTGCGCGCCAGGCAAAATCAAATTCCGCCCGCCGCGCGCTGGATTTCTGCTTGAAGGGAATGGCGGATGCGGGCACTTTCGCGGCCAGCACGACATAGTATTCGCTGCTGGACTGGCGGAAGTAGGCTGCATCGACGGCCAGCGGCAACTCAAGGAACGGGGTCTCGGAATCGAGAGCCTGCTGCAATTGCAAGTCCTTGTCTTCGCGGGTGAACTGACGGAAATTCTTGGGCGCATAATAGCCGGGCCGCGCTTCCACTTTCAGGTCCTTGCGGTCAACTTCCACTTTGATGTGCCGAAAGCGACCGTCGGACCGGGTGTTGGAGGGCGAGTAGCCGAGCAGATAGTAAGTGGAATTTTCCTTTTGCACGTCGGTGAAGGCAGGCGCGAAATTGTTCAGGTCATGAAACATCCTGCCGCCGGTGTCGGTGGCGAGCGTCGAAAGTGTTTCCCGGCTGTTATGCATGGATGAAATGCCGGAAGAAACGGCGTCAGCAGAATAAATGGCTGTTCCGGCAGGGCTGGCGCTTGAAGCGTCTCCTCCGGGCGGCATCGCCATCAGGCCGCGCGAATCCAGCGTGTAAAACGAGACATCGGAGCGATTTGCCGCATCGATGGCTGCTTCAAGTTGCGCTTCGTTATCGACTCCGGTCTGCTCGATGCCGCTTGAAAACTGAATCACAGATTTGCGTCCGGGAACGGACTGGAGCATTTCCGCCAGCGATTGCATCGCGGCCAGTTTCTCATCCGTGTTGAAGATATTGAATTCGGTTTCATCCGGGGTGAAGGCGTTGCCCACATCCTGCGTCACAACGGTGTTGCCAAAGGAGTCCGTGCCCCCTGCCGCGCCCACGCTTCCGTTGGAAGCCAGTGAAGAGGCTGGCCCGACCTCAATGTCCTTGATCGCCTTGCTCAGCGCATCGCGGTCGTTGGTGAACTCCTGAACCACGCGAAGGTCGCTTGAGTAAGTAACAACGGCGACGAGATCCGCCGGAGTCATCTGCGTCTGAATGAAATTCTGCGCCGCCTTGAGCGAACGCATCAGATCGTCAAGTTGCAGGGAGGAAAGATCAAAGAAGAGCACAATCAACCGGTGGTTCTGGACCATGCGCTTGAGAGTTGATTGCGGCGTGGTGCGCGGGAGCGAGGACAGGTTGATGACGGGCGCTTTCCCGTTTTCCGCCTCCGCTTTGGCGAGTTGCTGGATATCTTCGAGATCGAATGAGTTGATCTTCTGAAGGACGCCATCTTCATACACCTTGAAGTCATCCGGCTTCAGGTCTGTAACCGGATTGCCCTTCCTGTCATAAACACGCACATCCACCAGCACTTCGTTTCTCTGAATCTTCAAGGTGTAGGCTTGCTGCGCCTGGTTCTGGTAGCCGATTTGAGCGGCGCTGGAAGAGGGCTGACCAGCAGCGGGTTGCGTTTGAGCGGCCACGAAACGCGGACCCATGAGCAGTCCGACCACCAATGTTCCGGCAGCCACGGCATTCCGGAACGCAAAGATCCGTTGTTTCCCGATCCTTTGCGCCAAAATTCCTTGAAAACTCGCCTCAGGATAATTTTCGTAAGTGTAAGTAAAATGAGCGGCTGGTTGCATAGAAATTCAAAACCTGAATCTTACCGAAAATGTCAGACTGCGCATCGATCCCGTGCCCGTCACACGCCCAAAGGTGTTGGAGTTCACGGTGGTTGCCAGCCCGGTAAAGTTGACGGTGTTGAAAATGTTGTCGGCCGAGACACGGAAATCCGCCGAAAGCCCTTTCTCGCGTGAAAGAGTCACCAGACGGTCAAGGGACATATTAAAATCAATCGTCGATGGGCCGGGAATGGTATTGCGTCCGGCATTGCCGTATGCCCCCGCAGGTGGAAGCGTAAAGGCTGCGGGATTGAAGAAGAGCAGTGGGGTTTGCACGAAACCTGCGGGCAGCACCGGCTCGCCCGTGGCATTCGCTCGCAAGCTGTTAAAGGGCGCTGCCCCGTTCACATTGTTGCTGAGATTGCCGGCAATAAAGGCAGTGAACGGAGTTCCTGAGTTATAGCTGGTCATATCACTGATCGACCAGTTGCCCAGAAGTCGCGCCATCACGCCTCCCTGGTTCAGGAAGCGCTTTCGTTCGCCGAAAGGCAACTGATAGCGGGTAAAGAAATGGAAACTGTGGGTGGGGTTAAAGCTGGAGAGTCCCCACTCGTCCTTCAGGTCGAAGGCATTCTGCGCCACGGTGCCCAGACTGCTGGTGGCCGCGGCATTGCTGGTGTTTGCACCGCCCACCTGCATCCCATTGATGAAAAGGCCCCCGCCGCGGGCACCGGCAGCGCCCCCAATGCTGGCCGCATCATCCATGGACTTGGAATAGGTGTAGTTGGCAAAGAATGAGAATCCGTTATGAGAAAATCGCCGCAGGCTGATGCGGAGTCCGTTGTAAATGGAGGCCCCACCAGAAGTGTCATAGACGAAAGGCAAGGCGTTGGTGATCAGAGTCTGCCCCCCACCACTGCCGGTTGCCACATTGGGAGCAAGCAGCAGGTTCAGATGTGTGCCGCGCGTCCCGATATAGGCTGCCGAAAGCACAAAGTTCTGGCCCAGGTCCTGCTCAAGCATCAGGTCCCACGTTTGTGCATAGGGGGTGAGATAATCCGGATTGACGACAAAGGTGTTGCGAGCGACGTTGGGCGCGACCACCGGAAATCCGTCTTGCAGCGTCAGGGGCAGAGTCGGGCTGGTTACCAGCGTGCTCGTTGTGGCGAAGGGCGGCTCATTGGTGAGATTACCTACAATCCGGGAATAGATGGACTCATCATAAAAAATGCCGTAGCCCGCCCGAACAACCAGACTATGCGCGAGCCATGGGCGATAGGCGAGTCCGAAGCGCGGGGCCAGATTATGCGTCTGGCCGCGAAGCAGCGACGACGGCAAGCTTCCGGGATTCTGGCCTGTCACCACGCCGAGCGGCGTGAATCCCGATCCTAAATTGAGGTCGGAAAGATGCCCGTATTTCTCAGTGAAAGGAGTGTCATATTCCCATCGAAGTCCGAGATTGAGCGTGAGATGCGATAAAACTCTCCAGTCGTCATTGCCAAAGAAATCGTAAGCGGATGATCGGAGATAATTGGCACTGGTTCCGAAACGCTCGGAAGTGGTTTGCGGAAGTCCCAGGAGAAAGTCGGCAAAATCGTAACCTGTGCCGTTGATGGGTGTACCTGCCGACGTGAAGTCGCTGGTCGTATAGCCGGTGAAGCTGAAAGTTCCGCGCGCATCCGGGTTGGTAAGAGTGTTCAACTGGATTTTGGAAAAGTCGCCGCCCACGTGAAAGTTGTGTTTGCCACGGCTGAAGAGGACGTAATCGGAAAGACGAAACGTCTGATTACGGGTGAGCGAAGGGATGGTGTCGTTCAGGCCGGTAAAATTGGTGAAATTGATCAAGGGGATTCCCCAGTCCATCGGATCCTGGGCGACTCCCTGAATGCCCAGTTCGCCAACGATGTTCTGCCTGAAGGCAAAGGGATTCAGTGTGCTGACGCGCGAGCGGTTGAAGTTGGCGGTCAGCAGATTGACCGTATGCGGGCTGAAGGTATGCGTTTCCAGCAGGTTCAGGTTCTGGTTACGCATGGCGGCGGTTGAAGTAAGGTCAGGATAATTATTGACCGTCTCGCTGAGGGAAGAGTTGAAGAAATAAAAGCCCGCCAGATTGTCTTTGGCCGATATCTCCTGCCCAATGCGGCCCATGATGAAATTACTATGGTTTGGCAGGGCTCCCTGCAAGTGAAGGTTCTGCACCTCACCCGGCAGATTGGGCAGCGGGATGTAGCTCAACAGAGCCTTTGCCGCGGGATTGATCATCGATGCTGGAATCTGATTGCCTGGGAACGGGGTCCGCGGCCCCAGAGAATTGGAAGGCTCGTAGATGGTCGGAACGGTGCCGGCGAGCGGCCCGGACGTGATCGTTGTACTGGAAAAATCTCCGGCGCGCTGAGCGGCCGTGGGAACCGAGTCAAAGAGGCTATAAGGGCTCTTGGCGCGCGTGGTATTGAAATGGATAAAAAAGCTGGTCTTATTGGCCCCATGATAGATTTTGGGGATCGTCAATGGCCCACCCAGCGAAAAACCCACCCGTTCGGTGTAGTAGGGAATCTGGGGCTGCGAGGGCGTGTTTAAGGGATAGGGTCGCGCATTGAGGGCGGAATTGGAATAGGTGTCGAAGAGGTTGCCTCGCAGACGGTTCACGCGAGGTCGCTGATGAGTTCCAAAGAAGAACGTCATATCCTGGGCACGCTCGGCTCCGCCGCCAAAGCCCGGCAAGCCGGGAGTTCTCTCCCCCATTTCGATGAAACGAAAACGCCCGCCGCCGTGGCCCTGTTGCGGAGGAGCTGTGGCGTTCACCACGTTGCCTGTCAGCAGGAAAGAATTTTCGGCGCTGGCTGAGCCACCTTCCTGCTGGTCGACGTTTTCTTCCCCCTGCACCTCGCCGGTAGCCATACCTCCCTGCATGCCTTGCTGCGAAAATCGCAGTCCGGCTGTATTGCTGGGCTGCATATCACTGCCAAGCGCTTCAACGACAGCGGGTGGTTGCCCGTTGCGGGCTGGAAACGGGTGGTTGTTTCTAGCTTCAATCCCCTGCGAATTCGCCCCGCGCGCAGTTCCGCCCCGGCCCCAGGGCATCATCGGATTCGCTTCTCCTGGCATTGCCAGGGCAAGGGAAACATCCAATTGGTCCTGTGCTCCGGAGGTGACGGTCAAGGGCCCTTTCATTTGCGGGCGAAAGCCAACCAGCAGGACGATGACACGATAAGTTCCAGGTTGAACATCGGTGAATCGAAAGTTGCCTGCCTCATCTGACCACGTCTCCTTGCGCTGACGGGTAGCCGGATTAACGAGCAAAACCCTCGCCCCGGGGACAGAGATACCTCCGGGCCCTTCCACGTGCCCTGTAATGGTTCCACCTGAAGCGGGTTGGGCACAAATGTTTCCGCTCAGAAACAATGCTGCCAGCAGCAAAATAGAAAGCAGCTCTAATGAAACCGGACTGAAGAGCCGATTGCGTATTAAGTTTTGTGAAAGCATAGGGTTAGAAAAAGCGCGGGAGTCCATCTTGCTCATATAGCGATAAGGACGATGGAGCGGGGTTTGAGGTTGCAGCATCACACATCTTTATATTCGTAATGAGTTGTGTAAAAAGTTCCAAAATGTCGTGAATGAACTCTTTGCCTTTCATTCTGCGCGTGATAGCGAAGAGTCTCTATGATCTTAATCCTCTTGATCCTCCTGGGTGGGCTGCAGGCCGCTGGGGCTCAAAGACAAACCGCAGTGCGCGGCCGCGCGCATTGCCTTCAATCCGAATCCGGACTCGCATGTTATCTTCGTAACTCCCCGTGTTTTCAATAGATCGTCGGTTCGTTCTGCTGCGCTCCAGGGCCTTCCAGCCGTAGCACCACACCTGGCGTGCCGGCCGCTCCGCCGTCCGTTGCTCGCACGACCAGCCCCGTTGGAGTGTTGGCTGGTGATCAGGCCTCTGGATAATTGGTTACCTTACGCCTGCTGGCAAAGCGTTCGATTGGTCCTACCACGAGCACCATCGTCAGAGCTGTCAGGAACCTTACAGCGGGATGGGTCATCAGTCGCAGCGCCTCGGGCTGCTTCTCAGCTTCCAGCTCCAGACAGCGCTCAATCTGTTCCATCCAACCAAAATTAACCATGTCACCGGTTGCAGCAGCTTCTGTGGGTGATCCAAATCTCGTCAGGCCCAAGCAAGCCGGCTTTGCGTTTTTGTCCGCGCTCTATTGTTTTCTAGGTTTTTATTTAGAAGTTGGAATAGCTTTGGTGAGGGATTGAAAGAATTGTTGAATGATCTGCTTGGCGGCCGCCTGCACAAGCCTTTGACCGATACCCGCAATTGGCCCGCCCACCTGCGCGTCGCCCGAATAATTGATGGTGGTATTCCCGGCGGATTCTGTCAGGGAGAGGACGCCTTCGCCTTTCAGGAACCCGCCCGTCCCCTTGCCTTCGACTTTCATGCGATAACTCTGGGGCGGGTTCGGGTCTTGAATCTCGACGTGCCCCTGATAAGTGCCCCTGAGAGATGCGATGCCGATCTTCAACATCACATCAAATCCACCCACGGGATTGGCCTCAAATTTTTCGCAACCGGGCAGCGCCCGAGCGAGCGTGTGAGGGTTCATAAGCTCCTTCCAGACAATTTCGCGCGGGACGGGAATGGTGTGAGAGCCTTCGAATTTCATGGTTCTTCTGTCATGCCAGATACTGCATTTCGTGCGTCATTGGCATTCGCTTCACCCGTCGCTTCGCCTCCACTCTTCCCAAAGAGGCAGGAGGAAAGGCTTCCGTACTTTGCTCCTTTTCTCTCCGCGCGCGGAGAGAGGCAGGGGTTAAGAGAACATCCGGAACGGCCATGCGATATAGGTCATAGCCGTTATGAACCGTGATAGTGAGTTTTCACTACGACGGGACTGCAACCGGGCGCTGGTCATTGCTCGTCCCGGGGTTTGGTCAGGGTGCCGGCGATTGTCGGTCATTTCCCATGGGCGCGCTCCAGGGCTTTTTCGAGCGCACGGCGGGTGTAGACCTGAGCCAAGTGGCTTCGATATTCGGCCGAGGCATAAAGATCACTGTTCACGTCAATGCCTTCGGCGGCATGGGAAACCGCGGCCTCCAGATTGTGCCGGCTGGGAGCTTTTCCGCGCAGAGCCTCTTCCACGGTGGTAGCGCGATAGGCCTTCGGGCCGACACCGGTAATGCCAATGCTGGCTGATTCAATATGGCCTGCTTCATTCAGGAGCACCTGCGCTGCCACCCCCACCATGGCATAACCGGAGGCAGGATGATGGAGTTTTACATAGGCGTGCCCACTGCGAGGCGGAGCCACCGGCACGCGGATCGCCGTCAGAACTTCGTCTGTGCCGAGCGCCGTCGTCAACAGATCAACGAAGAATTCGCTGGCTGGTATCCATCTTGAACTGCTGACGTTACGCGCCTGGATTTCCCCCGTCAGCGCCAGAATGGCGGCTGGCCAGTCTGCGGCAGGGTCAGAGTGGGCCAGGCTTCCACCGATGGTGCCTCGATTTCGCACCTGCACGTCACCGATCTCGCGCGCCGTCTCAGGTAATAGAGGACATTTCTCCTTCAAGAGACTCGAAGATTGAATCTGAAAATGAGTTGTGAGAGCGCCCATCTCAATTTTGCCATCTGCTTCCCGGATGTATTTCAAATCCGTCAGGCGGCCGAGATCGATAAGATGCTTTGGAGCAGCGAGGCGGAGTTTCATCATGGGGACCAGGCTGTGCCCACCAGCCAGAATTTTTCCCTCGCCTCCGAATTGCGCAAGGAGGCGTGAGGCCTCCTCAAGATTTTTGGGGATATGATATTCAAATGATTCCGGAATCATGGAGATCTCCTCTTCTTGCTGACGGCGTTTTACGCCGTCGCGCGCTGCTTCAGGACGCGCCAGACTTTCTCAGGCTGTAGCGGCATATCGAGGTGCCGCACGCCGAGCGGACTTAACGCATCCACGACGGCATTGACAATCGCGGGCGTTGAGCCAATGGTGCCGGCTTCGCCCACGCCTTTGGCGCCCAGCGGATTGATGGGTGTTTTGGTTTCCATCGTTTCTGTCTCAAACCAGGGGAACTGATGCGCCTTGGGCACGGCGTAGTCCATCAGCGTGCCGGTCA